>FWPV01000395.1_pt1 | contig 141037 bp, 109 predicted proteins | sample 2228371 | NCBI WGS metagenome assembly FWPV01 (sample SAMEA103939776, study PRJEB20133) | metagenome | reverse complement strand
CGACATGACCGCCCGCGTTCAGGTGGAGGAGGAGCTGCGGCGGCTGCGCGAACTGTACGAGAGCATCGTCCAGGACGTGACCGAGGGGCTCGTCCTGACCGACGCCGAGGGGCGCATCACCTTTGCCAACCGCGCCCTGGCGGCCATGCTGGGCTACGGCGAGGAGGAGCTGGTGGGCCGGCCGTGGCTGGCGTTCGTGCCGGCCGAGCACCAGGCGACGGCGCGCGAGGCCGACGCGCGGCGGGCGGCGGGGGAGAGCCACCGCTACGAGCTCGAGCTCGAGCGGCGCGACGGCCGCCGGGTGGCGGTGCTGGTGGGCGGCCGGCCGCGGTTCGAGCCCGCCACGGGGCGCTTTGCCGGCACCCTGGCGGTGGTGAGCGACCTCACCGAGCGGAAGCGGGCGGAGGAGGAGCGGGCGAGGCTCCAGGAGCAACTGCTGCAGGCCCAGAAGCTCGAGTCCATCGGCCGGCTGGCGGGGGGCGTGGCCCACGATTTCAACAACATGCTCAACGTGATCATGGGCTACGCCGACCTGATGCTCTACCAGCTCCACAAGGACGACCCCATGCGCAAGAAAGCCGAGGAGATCCTGAAGGCGGCGCGGCGCTCGGCCGCCTTGACGGGCCAGCTCCTCGCCTTCAGCCGCAAGCAGGCGCTGCAGCCGCAGGTGCTGGACCTCAACGAGCACCTGCGCAACCTGGAGAAGATGCTGCGTCGGTTGATCGGCGAGGACATCGAGCTGTCCCTTACGCTGGCGGACGGGCTGCCGTCCGTCCTGTTCGACCCCGGCCAGCTCGACCAGGTGGTCATCAACCTGGCGGTGAACGCCCGCGACGCCATGCCGACGGGCGGGCGGCTGCTCCTCGAGACCGCCCTCGTCGAGCGCGACGAGAGCTACGCGGCCACCCATCCGGGCATGGAGGCGGGGAGCTACGTGCTGCTGGCCATCACCGACACCGGCTGCGGCATGGACCGCCAAACGCTGGCGCGGGTCTTCGAGCCGTTCTTCACCACCAAGGAGCGGGGCAAGGGCACGGGGTTGGGGCTGTCCACCGTGTACGGCATCGTCAAGCAGTCCCACGGTCACATCTGGGCCTACTCGGAGCCTGGCCGGGGCACCACCTTCAAGATCTACCTGCCCCCCACCGAGGCACGGCCGCAGGCCCCCGCCGCCGCGATGCCGTCACCGGCGCCTGCAGGCGGCGAGCACATCCTGGTGGTGGAGGACGACGACAGCCTGCGGCACCTCACCAAAGGGCTGCTCGAACGGCTGGGGTACCGGGTCAGCGTGGCGGCCAACGGGGGCGAAGCGGTGCTCCTCGTCGAGGAGCAGGGGCTCAAGCCGGACCTGGTGCTCACCGACGTGGTCATGCCGAACATGAACGGCAAGGAACTGATCGACCGCCTGCGGCGGCGCCAGCAGCACCTCAAGGCGCTCTTCATGTCCGGCTACACCGACAACGCCATCGTCCACCACGGCGTCCTCGACCCCGGCACCCCGTTCATCCAGAAGCCCTTCACCATCGACGAACTGAGCGCCAAGCTGCGGGAGGTCCTGGCGAGCCGCGGTCCGTGAGCGTGCGCCCGGCGACGGGCGAGCCGCAGGCCCCGCCAGGACCGTGGGGGCCTACCTCTCCAGCTCGCGCTTGAAGGCCTCGACGGCGCGCTCGAGGGCCCGCGCCCGTTCGGCGGCTCGCGCCGAGACGCGGCCCACCTCGGTGGGGGTCCTGCCCTCGAGGCGCTGTATGGTCGCCCTGACCTCGGCTTCCAGGCGCTCCACCTCGCGGCGGGCAGCGGCCAGCTGGGCCACGGCTCCGCCGCCCGAAGCCCGCGCCTTCTCCACCGCCGACCGGACCCGCTGCCGGGTCGCCGCCAGCTCCCGTTCGAGGCTGCCCAGGTGTCGCTCTTCGGCGGTGAGCTGCCGCGGCAGCAGCCGCACCTCGCCGGTGGTCAGCACGTTGTAAGCCACGAGCCCCGCGAGGCCCACGACCACGATGACGAGCAGCGCCTTCATGGGCTCCTCCCTGCGCTCCCGAGCCTATGCCTCGACCGCTGCGCCGTCAACGGCCCCATCCTCGCCGGCCGGCGCCCCTTGGAGCCGTGGGGCCCCGCCGCTATCATGCGGCCATGACCCGAGGTCCATGGCAGGGCGAACGCCTCGCCCGACGGCGGGAGATCCTGGAGCGCGCCGGGGCCCGGGAGGAGACCCTGACGGAGCTGCTCACCCGCAACACCCCCCTCGAGATCGACCAGCGACCCACGCTCCCTTTCGAGGAGGAGGCCCACCTGCCAGCCTGGCGAGGGTACGCGCACGAGAGCGCGACGCGCGGCGCCTGGACGGTGGTGCGGGAGAAGCTGGTGCACCTCGCCTTTCCCGTGCGAGCCGGCACGAGCCAGGATCCGGCGTGGCGCGCCTCGGTGCTGCAAGGCGCCGCCCCGCCGCCCGGCGCGCCGGGCCTCGCCCTCGAGGGACCCGACACCTTCGAGCTGCGCCTCGTAGATACCCCCGGCGGTCCCCTCCCCGCCCTCATCGCCGGCACGCGAGGAGATTTCGAGCGGCTGGTGCAGGCGCTCGCCCACCGCGGCGAGCCGGTGCCCGTGCCCCCCGCCATGGGCACCTGCCTGGTCAAGGGGGTCCTCAACTGGGATCGCATCAGGGCCCACGAGGCGCGCTGGCTGGCCACCCCGCCGCCCGAGCGGGACCGCCCTCGATGGGACGAGGAGTTCCGCTACCTCAAGGAACACAAGGAGCTCACCCAGGACACCCTGATCCTCGTAAGCCACGGCCCGTACAGCGGCGTGGCCGCCCCGGCAGGGGTGGCGGAGGCCGCGTGGCTCGACCGTTCCCTCGCCCTCCGCCTGGCCCACGAAGGGGTGCACTACTTCACCCTGCGCGCTTTTGGCCGGCTCGGCCACACGGTACTCGAGGAGCTGGTGGCCGACTGGGCCGCCTGCCACGCGGCCTGGGGGCGGTACGACCCTGCCCTGGCCCGCCAGTTCCTCGGCCTCGAGGCGTTCCCCCGCTACCGGCACGGGGGGAGGCTCGAGAACTACTGGCCCCTCGACTCCGGCAACGCCGACAGCTTCGCCGTGCTCTGCCACCTGGCCTGGCACGCCGTGGCCCATCTGGCCGCCATCCCCCCATGGCCGCCATCCCCCCATCCCCACCCGACAGGCTTCCCCACCTGTTGCTGGAGCTCCTCTCCCTCTCCCTGGAAGAGCTTGCCGACGGCGATGTGCGAGCCCCCCATGGATAGCCTCGCCGCCTTCCGCACCCGCTACCCCGAGCTCGAGCCCCTGGTGGAGGCGGTGCTTCGAGCCGGCGAGGCGCTGCGGGCGGCAGGGCGGTCCGCGTTCCTCGCACCGCCCGAACCCCAGCGCCCGGCGGATCCCGCCTGGGAGAAGGCCCTGGCGCGGGCCACGAACGCTGCCGACCAGCTCGCCCGCGACCCCTCGCCGTCCCGTGCCGTGGCCCTGCTGGCGGCCCTTGCCGAGCTCTTGGCGCATGCCTTCTGGCTCGCCCCCACCCGCGCCACCCGGAGCCCGGTGGCCCGCTGGGCCGTGGCGGAGGGGGTACGGCTCTTCGGCGACCGCTTCGCGGCACTGGAGGCAGCCGCCGCCCGGGCGGCCGCGCGGCTGCCGTGGCGGCTGGCCCTGGCAAGCCACGTCGATCCCGAACTCCCCTGGCGGGAAGCCACCATGGTCGGCAACGAGCTCCCCGGCGTGCCCGCGGCCTCGCTCCCCTGGGGCGAGCGCTGCGCCCTGACCGGCGCGTGGCTGCAACGCGACGGCACCGGCGCGGTGCGGCTGCGCTCGTTGGAGTGCGCCGGCTTTGCCGTGAGCGCCAGGGGATACGCGCTCTGGCAGCGCAGTCGCGAGGCGTGGGCCGCCTTTGCCGGCGCTCACCCCGAGGAGGCTGCCGCGCTCGCCGCAGGCGTTCCCGAACTCGTCCATCCCTTCGTCCGGGAGACGAGCAGCGTCACCTTTTCGAGCCTCGGCCTGACCGCCTTCCCGTCCCTGGCGGTGACCTTGAACAACGCCCTCGTTCGCTTTGCCCATCGCCCGCTCTTCGCCCGGGCATGGGAAGGTCCGCCCCTCGCCTGGCGTACCTACGCAGCGGTGCGGCGCCGCGTCCTGGCCCTCGCCTGGGCCCTGGAACGGGCAGGGGTGCCGCCGGGGGCGAGGGTGGGCATCGCGGTGGCCGACCCGGGCGAGGTGCCGTACCTCGTGGACTTCGCCTGTGTGATGGCGAGGCTGGTGAGCGTCGGCCTCGACCCATTCCTGCCCGCTGCGTCGTGGCACGACACCCTCGATGCGGCCGACGTGGCGGTGGTGGTGGGCGACGCGGCCGGGCTCGAGCGGCTCGCTGCCTACCCGGGCCGCAAGCTCTGCCTGACGGGCACGGCGCCGCCGGGCTGCGAGACCCTCCCCCTCGCCCCGCCACCCCCCACCTGGCGCAGCGCTTCGGGCATCGGCCCTGCAACGCCCCTCCTCTTCGACGACCAGGAGGGCCTGGCCCTTGCCCACGAGGCCGGTATCGTGCCCGATGACGCGGCGGCGCTTTACAGCGTCATCTTCACCTCCGGCACCACGGGGGATCCCAAGGGCGTGCCCGTGACCCGCGAGCGCATGCGCACCGGCTTCGGATTCCGGGCCGGCCTCTGGCCGCTCGTCATCGCCTCCTACCAGCCCCACGCCCTGCTCGCCGACCGCGCCAGCGTCTGGACGGCCCTCGTCAACGGGGGTCGGGTGGGGTTCTGTCGCCGCGGGGCGGCCCTGTGGGAAGACCTCCAACGCCTCCGCCCCACCTACCTGGACGGCCCGCCGGCCCTGTTCCGCCCGCTGGTGAACAGCTACCGCCAGGCCGTGGCGCGGGGGGCACGACCGCGGGAGCTCGCCGCCTTGCGCCTGGCCCTTCGCCGGCGGCTCGGCGGGCGGCTCGCCGCGGCGGCCGTGGGAGGCGCACCCGTCGAGGCCGGCCTCGTCGACACCCTGGCCGACATCCTCCGGGCGCCGGTGCGGGAATCCTACGGCGCCACGGAAGTGGGGACCATTGCCGAGGACGGGCGGCTCGTACCGGGGGTGGAGATCCGCCTCGTCGATCGCCCCGAGCTGGGCCTCACGAGCGCCGACACGCCCCACCCGCGAGGGGAGCTGGCGGTCAGGCCGGCTGCCGGGGTACGCGACTACGTGGGAGGCGGCAGCGAGGACCGCGCGCGCGTGACCGCCGACGGGTTCTTCCTCACTGGCGACCTCGTCGAACTGCTTCCCGCAGGGCGCCTCCGCCTCCTCGGCCGGGTCGCCGAATGCCTCAAGCTCGCCAGCGGCCGTTGGGTCGTCCCGGCCGAGATCGAGGCGGTGCTCCTGGCCTCGGGCAGGGTGCGGCAGGCGGTGGTGCTGCCCTCCGCCGACCACACCTCCCTCGTGGCCGTGGTGGTCCCGGACGAGGAGGCTAGCGACCCAGAGGCCCTGCGAGGAGAGTTGCTGGCGCGGCTCGCCAGCGCCGGCCTCCCCGAGGGGAGCGTGCCCCGCGCCGTGGCCGTGGATGCCACGAGTCTCGCCTGGTCGGTGGACAACGGTCTGCTCACCCCCTCCGGCAAGCCCCGCCGGCACGCCCTCGCTCGCCACTACGCCCCGCTCCTTCGCCAGGCGTGTGCCGAACCCTCCCCGCCACCGGCGAGGGGCGACGCCACCGGTGCGCTCCTCGCCCTCGTCGCGGCGATCCTCCGCCGCGATACCGCTGCGCTGGACCTCGGCCGCCCCCTCGGCGAGCAAGGTGCCGACTCCCTCGCCACCGCCGAGCTCCTCGCCCTTGCCGATGCCCGGGGAGTGGCGCTCGCCCCCGAGGACGTGGCTGCCACGCCCCTCGGCGCCCTGCTGCACGCCCTCGGCGCGGGAAGGGAGCGCGTTCAGGAGGCGCCGCTCCCACCCACCGTGGCCCCTCGGCCCGCGGCGCCACCCGTCGCCGACGAGCTCCTTTGCGACCTCCTCCACCTGCCGTTGCCCGAAGGCCTGCCGCCGCGGGGTTCGGAGGGCGACACCCTCCTCACCGGCGCCTCGGGTTTCCTCGGCATCCACCTGCTGGCCGCCCTGGCCGCCTCGCCCCCGAGCGGCCGGCGCATCGTGGCCCTCGTGCGCGCCGCCGACCACGAGGCGGCGGTGGCCCGCCTCGCGGCAGCCGCCGCGGCAGCTCGGGTGAGGCTGCCCGGCATCGGCGTGCCGGGGCAGCCGGGCTGCCCCATCGTGGCCGTGGCGGTACGGCTCGACGCGCCGTGGCTGGGCCTCGCGCCGGAGCTGTACCTCCGCCTCGCCCGCGAGATCGGCGTGGTGGTCCACGCCGCCGCCTCGGTCCGCCACGACCTCCCCTACCGGGCGCTGCGGGGTGACAACGTCGTTCCCACGCGACACCTCTTGGAGTTCGCCGGGGTCGAGAGACTGAAGGCCTTCCACCTGGTCTCCACCCTCGACGTGACGCGCCTCGCCCGCGCCGCCGAGCCGGGGAGTCGGGACGAGGCGCCGCTGCCGGAGCGCCTCCCCCCCGAGGTGGCCAATCAGGCGAGCGGGTACGCCCAGAGCAAATGGGTGGCCGAGCGCATGGTGGAGCTCGTGGCCAGCCACTTCGCGGGGCAGATGCCCGTGCTCGTCACCCGCCCCGGGCTCCTTGCCTGGGCTGCCGACACCGGCGTGGCCAACGCCAAGGAGTGGTTCCCGCGACTGCTGCTGAGCTGCCTGCACCTCGGCGCCATCCCCGTCCTGGAAGGCGCGGGGGTGCCCTCGGAGCCGGTGGCCACCGAGACCTCCGCCCGCGGCCTCGAACCCCTGCCCGTGGACTGTGCGGCGCGCATCCTGGCCCGCCTGACCACCGCCCTGGTCGGTGCGGGGGAAGGAGCGCGGGAGCGCCCGCCGTTGTTCCGCCTCAACGTCGTCAACACCCACCCGGGCAGCGGCGGCCTCGTCACCTGGCCGCAGCTCTTCTGGAGCCTGCAGGCTGCGCTCCTCGCCGAGGTTCCTGGACGGAAACCGTTGCGGGCCGTGGCCTGGCGCGACTTTCTCGATCTCGTCCTCGCCGAGGAGGCCCCCTTCGCGCCGCTCGCGGCCGCCTTCCCGCAACTCCCCGCCCTTCCCCGGACCCCGGCCCCCCAGCTCGCCGCCTTCCTGGGGGACGAGCGCCCGCCGTCCTTCTCGCCGGCCCTCGTGCGCCCCTTCGTGCGCTGGGCGCTTCAGGCCATCTGACGACGGGCGAGGGCGGCGAACTTGCCGTCCTTGGCCATCAGTTCCGCGAAGGTGCCCTCCTCGAGGACGCGCCCCCCTTCCAGGTAGCAGATGCGATCGGCGTTGATGATGGTGGACAGACGGTGGGCGATGACGATGCGGGTGGCCTGCAACTTCTCGATGCTCTCCATCACCACCGCCTGGGAGCGGTTGTCGAGGGCCGAGGTGGCCTCGTCGAAGATCATGATCCGCGGTTTGCGGACCAGGGCTCGGGCAATGAGCACCTTTTGCCGCTGCCCGCCGGAAAACCCGCCACCGCCTTCGGAGATGTAGGTGTGCATGCCCATGGGCAGTTGCTGGATATCCTCGGCGAGCCCCGCCAGCGCGGCCGCCTCCCAGGCTGCCGACACGGACAGTCCCGAGGACCCCACGATGTTGCGGTAGATGTCCGTGGGCAGGAGGGTCGAGTTCTGCAGCACCACCCCGATCTGCTGGCGCACCTCCCGCAGGTCCAGTGTGGCCAGGTCCTGGCCGTCGTAGTACACCGCGCCTCGGGTGGGGGTCTCGAACCCCAGGAGGACGCGCATGAGGGTCGACTTGCCGCAGCCGGAGGCACCGACGAAGGCCACGAACTCGCCGGGTTTGATGTGCACCGACAGGTCGTTCAAGATCCAGGGACCGTCCTCGCTGTAGCGGAACGACACGTGGGACACCTGCACCTCGCCCCGCAGGCGACCGGGATAGGCGCGGGCCTCGTCCAGCTCCGCCGGCTCCGTGACGATGGGCTTCAAGCGCTCGTAGGTGGGCACGACGCGCAGCATGTCCAACGACGCGTCGCCGAGGCTTTGCAGCGCGGTGAGGAAGGCGACGAAGGCGGCGTTGAAGGCGATGAAATCGCCGGTGGTGATGGTGGGCGGCTGCCCCTTGGCCAGGGCCGCTTGCTGGATCTGCATGAGGGCGTAAAAGATGACCAGGGAGGAGAGGACCGGGAACCCGGCCGAGAAGACCTGGACGGCGTTCTTGATCTGGCCGATGCGGAAGAGGAGCCGGCGCTGGCGCGAGTACTCCATGGCCCAGACGCGGAAGGCGTGGTTTTCCGCGCCGGCCACCCGGATCTTCGGCACGCCGGTGATGAACTCCAGCACCATGCCGGTGAGGGCGCCGCGCAACGTCATCTCCTGCCGTTCCTGCCGCAGGCGCAGGTAGTTGGCCAGGGTGGTGATGCCGACGTACACCAGGGTGAGGCCGACCCCCACGGCCGCCAGCAGCAGGCTGTAACTCACCATGAGGAAGACGTAGAACACCGAGCTCAAGGCGCCGAGGATCGAGTTGATCCCGGCGCCCGCCATCAACTTGCGGATCTGGTCGATGCCGGCGGCGCGGTCGGCCAAGTCGCCGGCGGTGTAGCGGCGCAAGGTGTTGGACGGGAGGTTCAGGAGGCGGTCCCAGAGGGCCGCCTGGATGGAGTAGTCCATCTTCCCCTGGATGCGCAGCACTGCCACCGCCTGGGTGATCTTGAAGGCCGAGGAGACCAGGGCCGCCACCAGGAGCCCGGCGACGAACTGCAGCAGGAGGCTCCGGTCCGCCTGTGGGATGGCCGTGTCGAAGAGGCGACCGGTGAAGTACGGCGTCACGCTGCCGAGCAGTCCGAGGCCCACGCCCATGGCGAGGAGCATGAGGAGATCCCCGCGCAACCCCCGCGCGCCGAACCGCACCATCTCCCTGGCCGACAGGGGCCCGTCCGGGAAGGGGCGGTAGAACACCATGCCAAAGGGGGACAGGCGCGCAGCCACCCCCTCGTCCACCTGGCCCCGCGCGCCGGTGGCGGGGTCGACGTACTGGTAGGCACGACCCTTGACGGGGAGGAGGGCCACCGGCGATCCCCCCTCCTCCCAGCGACCCAAGAGCGGTCCCTGGTCGCCGCGGTACCAGTCGTCGCGCAGCGCCACCGGCCGGGTGCGAAAGCGGGACGCCTTGGCAATGGCGTTGATGCGGTCGACGAAATCCGCCCGCCGGTCCACCTCGGGGTGATCTTTGACCACCATCCCCAGGGCCTGACCCACCAGGGCGGCAGCCTCGAGGAGCGGGTCCTTGCCGGTCGGTGCCGGGGTCAGGCCGGGTGTGCCTCCCGCCTCGGCCATGACGCCGGCAATGGCCCGCTCGGCCTCCCTCCCCGCCGCCTCGGCGTAGGCGGCCTTGGAGCGCAGCCGGTTGAGCTCGTCGACCAACGACAGGCGCTTGTTGATGAACTCGCAGTGGCACAGGACCTCGTGGAACAGGGCGAGGCCGGTCCACAGCCCCGGCGAGGCGATGATCTGGGCGGTGGCGGCGGCGCGGAGGCGAGAGGGCGAGCCATCGGGGTTGGCCGCCTCGACCCACACCTGGGGGGCGAGGGGGAAGAGGGCGCGCAGGCGCGCGAGGCTGTCGAAGAGGTCCCCCAGTCCGACCTCCCGCTCGGCATCGGCCCGTTCCCGCTGCAGCGGCTCCCAGCCGACGAACAGCAGATCGCCGGAGAGGACCTCGAGCCACACCACCTCCCGGCCGCTGCGGCCGGTGGCGCCGCTCGCCACCTCCACCTCCCGGCCCGCGTCGAGCAGCACGTCCGGGGTCGGCCCACCGCCCAGGGGCAGGGCAAAGGCCTCCGACAGGCCCTGGACCCAGCGGTCGACGAGCTGGGCGAGGGCGTGCCCGAAGCGCTCCTGCCGGGCCAGCACCCGCAGTTGCGCCACCTCGAGCTCGACGACCGTGGTGCCCCCCTTGCCCACCGCCAGGATGCCGCCACCGAGCCCGAAACGGCGGAAGTCCATGCCAAAGATGAGCTCGCCGGGGCGGACGGTGAGGAAGTGCGTCCGTGCTCCGGCAGGCGCCCCCGTCTCGTCCAGCGCCAGGGTGAAGAGCTCCACCTGGCCCTCGGCGACGAACCACACGACCCGGGCGTCCTCGATGACCCAGGGGGTGTTGCCGCTCACCTGCGTGGCCTTCCCCCACCGCCTGAGGGCATCTTCGAGACGTTCCCCGAGCTGTGCCTCGGGCACGAAGGAGGCCGACGAGACCCTGCCCCGTGCCGGCGCAGGCGGCAGCTCGAGCCGGATGGGGGGGAGGGTCGCCACCCGATCGGGGTCGACGGGGGAGGTGGGCGCATCGGCCAGGTGGAAGGCGAGCACCGTGGCACCCAGGCGGAAGCGGTCGCCATCGGCCAGGGGGTGTTCGGCGACCCGCTGGGTGCCGACCCACACGCCGTTGGCCGAACCCAGGTCCACCAGCACCCACGTGCCGTCCACCTGCCGCACCTCGGCGTGCCGGCGGGACACGGCCCGGTCCTGGATCGCGAGCTCGCACCCTGGGTCGCGACCGAGGCACAGGCGCTCCCCCGCAAGGGGCACGCGCCTGCCCACGAGGACGAGATCGGGCGACGCCTCGACCACCAGCTCGGCCACGCGGTCCGGCGGAGGCAGGGTGTCGCGCGCCATCAGTGCTTGATCAGCTCGGCGTACAGGCCGGGCTGGTCCTTGAGTTCGTCGTGGGTGCCGCGCTGGACGATCTTGCCGCGCTCCATGACGATGATCTCGTCGGCATCGCGAATGGTGGAGAGGCGATGGGCAATGATGATGCAGGTGCACCCGCGCCGCCGCACCGCGTCGTCCACCCACAGCTCCGTCGCTGGATCGAGGGCGGATGTGGCCTCGTCGAGGACGAGGATGGTGGGATCGCCCACCAACGCCCGGGCGATCTCCAGACGCTGCCGCTGGCCGCCGGAGAAGTTCCGGCCCCCCTCCTCCACCCACGCCTCGTACTTGTCCGTGCGCGCCTGGATGTCCTCGTCGATGGCGGCGTCCCGGGCCGCCCGGGTCACGGCCGCCCGGGGGATGGTGGAGTCCCACACCGTCACGTTGTCGTAGACCGTGCCGCCGAAGAGGAAGACGTCCTGGTCCACGAAGGCCAGGGAGTTGCGCACGAGATCGGGGGGCAACTCGTCCACCGGCGTCCCGTCGAAGAGGATCTCCCCCGACCAGTCCCCCGCCCAGGGTTTGTAGAGTCCGGCGAGGAGCTTGGAAATGGTCGACTTGCCGCTGCCGCTGCGACCCACGATGGCCACCCGGCGGCCGGGGCGTACCTTGAGGTCGAAGTGTTCGATGAGGGGCGGATCGAGGGGGCTGTAGCCAAAGGTGACGTCGCGCAGCTCCACCTCCCCGACGAGCTTCACCCGCAGGGCGGGCTGCTCCTCCGTCCGGACCCGTTCCCGCCGGTACTGCTCGTCCACCGGGAAGCGCAACACGTCGTCCAGCCGGTTCATGTCCGCTTCCAGCTCCTGCAGCGAGGCGCCAAAGCCCACCAGGGTGTTGAGCGGCTTGTTGAACGCCGCCATGAGGCTCTGGTACGCCACCAGCATGCCGACGGTGAGGCCGCCGTGCATCACCTTGAGGGACCCCAGGAGCAGGATGAGGGCGGTGGTGAGGTTCGACACGAACGGCGGGACGGCGTTGAGCAGTTGCGACAGCCGCTCCAGCTCTTGCTGGGAGCGCAGCGCCTTGGCCTGGTAGCCGGCCCAGCGGGCAAAGAACTCCGACTCCCCCCCCGAGGCCTTCAAGGTCTCCATGAGCTGCAGGCCGTTCATGGCGGTGCCCATCAGCTTGCCGTAGTCCTGCATCAATCGCCGGGAGGCGTCGACCCGCCGGCGGGCCACCGCCTTCATGCCCGCCACGTTCAGCAGCGCGATGGCCACGCAGAGGAGGGTGAGGGGCACGTCGTACAGCAGCATGAGGACGGCGTAGAAGACGAGCAGCACCGATTCGATCACCGTGGTGGTGAGCTTGCCGGAGATGAGTTCCGCCACCTTGTCGTTGATCTGCAGACGAGAGCCGATCTCGCCGGCGTACCGCTGGGCGAAGTAGGAGACGGGAAGGCGGAGAATGTGGTTGAAGAACGACGTCGAGGTGAGGAGGGCCAGCTTGGTTTCCAGGCGCAGCAGGTAGTACTCCTGGAGGTAGGTGAGCCCCATGCGCAGGATGGCGGTGAGGGCCATGCCGATGAGGAGCGGCGTGACGATGGCCGATCGTCCCCCCACCAGGTACTCGTCGATGAACACCCGGGAAAAGGTGGGGATGACGAGGCCGGGGACCACGAGAAAGAGCCCGCAGAGCAGGATGAAGGCCAGGGCCGCTTCGGAGCCCTGGAGGCGGCGGCGCAGGGCTCCCGCCATGCTGGGCCGCTCGCCGGCCGGCGTGAAGTCGGGCCCCGGCTCGAAGGTCAGTACCACCCCGGAAAAGGAGGCGTCCAGCTCCTCCATGCTCACGGTCCGGGGTCCTGCCGCCGGGTCGTTGAGGTAGGCCTTGCCCTTGCGGAACCCCTCCAGGACCAGGAAGTGGTTCATGTTCCAGAAGAGGATCACCGGGAACTTCAGGTCGTAGAGCTTCTCCAGCTCCTCGTACTTGAAGCCCTTGGCCACCAGGCCGTAGGTGCGGGCCGCCCGCAACACGTTGGAGGCCTTGGAACCGTCCCGGGAGACCCCGCACTGGAGGCGCAACTCCTCCAGGGGCACGATCCGCCCGTAGTAGCCGAGGACGATGGCCAGGGCGGCAGCGCCGCACTCCACCGCCTCCATCTGCAAGACCGTCGGCGTCTTGACCCGTCGCTCAGGCGGGGGAGGCATCGCCTTGGCTGGGGCACTGTCCGCTGCTGCCGCCACCTTCCCCCCTCACGAGATCCCGACGGCCCGCTTGGCCATGGGGATAATGTAGGCGATGGGCCGCTTGGCCTCCACCAGCACCGAACCCTGACAGAGGGTCCCCGAAGCCACGTGGGCCGGAGGACCGACCCCCGAGGTCCAGCGGAACCCGCTGGGGCTTTCGGGATGCCGCTCCAGGGCCACGGTGACGCGGATGGGCGTGGCGCGGCCGGCGAGCTCCTGGGCGAGCTTCTCGTTGCGCAGGATCCGGGTCAACGCCTCGGGGGTGAGGGGAAACTCCGAGACCCCCTCCACCCGTCCGACGATGAACCCGTACTCCTCGGGCTTGACGGTGGATGGAGCGACGTTGGCCACCATCCCCTGCTGGATCTTCTTGCCCTCGGCCGCCGGTACGAAGAGCACGCCTTTCAAGGGCTGGCTCGGGTCCTCCAGGGTCACCAGGCGCTCCCCCGGACGCACCTGGTCCCCCGGGCTCACCAGGACCTCGAGCACTCGCCCCGCGTAAGGGCTTCTGACCACCAGGGAGGCGAGCTGGGTCTCGAGCTCCCGCAGACGCGCGCGCACCTGTTCGATCTGGACGCTGGTGCCCGCTGACGCGGCGCGCAGGTTGGCGATGCTCTCCTCGGTGGCGGTGAGCTCGGCGCGCGTCTGCATGAGCTGCGAGCTGGTCAGAAGACCCCGCTCGACCAGCTTCGACTGTTGCTCGATCTTGCGCGAAAGCTCTGCAGCCCGTGCCTGGTAGCGAGCCAGGAGTCTGCGCTGCGAGGCCGCCTGTTCAGCCCCGTGGCCCGACATGGCGGCCAGCTCCTCCTGGGTGTTGGCCAGGCGGACGCGCAGCTCGGGGTGGTCCAAGCGGAGCACCACATCGCCCGACTGGACCACCGCCCCCGGCACGACCTCCACGCTGAGCACCTGGCCCGGCGCGGCCGTGGTGATCTCGAGGACGCTCGTGCCGCGCAGCAGGATGCCGCGCCCCTCGACCTTCACGGCAATGCGCCCCACGATCCCCCACAGCACGGCGCAGACGATGGCGAACCCCAGCCCGGCGAGGGCCAGCCAGCCGGCCGGCGAGGTCACCCGCATCAGTTCATCGAGCCGCTCCGGGGAGGAGAGCTTCTCCAGGGCGGCCTTGCGGAACAAGCTCGGACCCGCCACGCTCCCTCACCCGCTCGTCGCGGACAGGCGCTCCACGACCACTCGTTCGCCCTCCACCCGCGTGGGGAGCGTCCTGCCCAGCTCGAACTCCAGCTCCGCAACGGTAGTCAGAACAGCCAGCGCTGCATCGACGAGGGAAAGTTCAGCCGCCACCAGGTTTTCCTCGGTGAGGACCAGGTCCACGGCGGTGCCTTCGCCGCTCGCGAAGGCCTCGCGGGTGGCCTCGAGACTCGCCCTGGCCGCCGCCAGGCCTTCCTGCCGCGCTCTATACTCGGCGCGGCAGCGCTCCAGCTCCGCAAGCTTCTGTTCGCTGCGCAACGCGATCTCCCGTTCCAGGTTGCCCCGTTTCACCTCGGCCTGCCGCTTGAGGGCCGTGCTTTCCGCGAACCGGCCGCGGGCAAGGTGGTTGCCGAAGGGGACGGAGAAGTTGAGGGCCACCTGGGCGCTGGGGCCCACGAACCCGGAATGCAGGGAGTGGGCCATGGGCGACCACCAGTGGTCGAGGGCCATGGTCCGGTTCTCCTCGAAGAGCCCGCCGTACCACACCGTGAACAGCAGGTTCCGCTGCCGCCGCAGATCGGCCCTGGCGGCCGCCGTCAGGAGTTCGGAAGCCTTCAAGGAGAAGCTCGCGGCGCGCAGGTCGTGGCGCCGCGCCATGCCCGCCCGCGTCACCACCTCCCGGCGCAGCTCGTCCACCGCCTCGTCGGGAAGCTCGGCCGGCAACGCCTCCTCCACCTCGGGCAGGGCGTCAGGCGTGTCACAGGCGATGCCAAGCGTGCGGGCGAGCTCGACCCGCGCCGCAAGATACGCCTGCGTGGCCGCCGCCAGGCTCGCCTCGGTGGCCCCCACCCGCGCCTGGACGAACGCCAGATCGGCCCGTGCCAGCGCATCCGCCTCCACGAGGGCCTGGCCCATGCCGAGGAGGGTGCGCTCGCGCGCCACCGACCCCTCCAGGATGGCGACGCGCTGCCTCGCGGCCACGGCGTTCCAGTAGGCCACCGCGGTCGCGAGGGCGGTGTGCTGGAGGGTGAAGGCCTCGGTGTGAAGGGCCGAGCGCGCATTGGCCTCGGCCGATCGCTCCAGGGCACCGGCCGACACCACCCCGCCACCCCTGCCCAGCGGGACATCGACGGTGAATCCGACGCGCGAGTTGTAGGCGACCAGCCTGCCCTTGCCCCCGTAGGCGGGGTTCAAGGGTTTTCCTCGATAGGTGTCGCGCACTGCCTCCAGTTGCAGTTGCGGCTCGAAGCGGGTGCCGTTGCGGTACAGCTTGGCGAGGCCCAAGGTGTAGCTCAGGGTGTCCCGCTCCTCGACCGTCGGCACCACCCCCTGTTGCCGCAACACCTCCCGGCCCACGTAGGCGATGAAGCGGGAGGTGGCGAGGAGGACCTCCATCTGCCGGCGCAGGGAATCCCGCGCCGCCTGAGCCGCCTGGTCGAGCCCCGCGTCCTCGGCCCCCCTGATGAGGGCGCCGAAGTCGATGAACACGCTGGCGGGCGGGCAGTGGATCTCGGTCACCGAGGTGCCGATGACCACCACCTGGCTCACGCACTCGGGGATGGGGCCGAAGATGCCGCTGTCCAGTTGCCGCTGGATCTCGTCCGCCACTCGCTGGAAGCTCTCCGCCACGCCGCGCAGCAACCGGCGTCGCCCCGCCTCGTTCTCGATGGCTCCCGTTGCCAGGGGAGAAGCCGCCAGTTCGAGGGCCGATTCGAAACGCGCCACGGTGTCGAAGGCGCCCGATTCGGCGCGGTACCTGCCCAGGGAAAAGGTGCGCGCCTCCCGGGCCTGCGCCACCGAGGGGCTGTGCTCCAACGCGAGGCGCAAGGCCTCCGCGAGGGACAGGACACCACCCGAAAAGGTCGGTCCGACGAAGGGGTCCGGCGGAGGCGGCGGCGGCGGCCCACCCCACGCGCCCACGACCCCCACCCATGCCAGCACGGGAACGACCCACACACGGATACGCCGGGGTATGCGTGTCATGGCTCCCCCTCACCGCGGCTCGATGGCCGGCAAGGCCAGCGGGTCGCCGACCACCCGAAAGTCGCCCTCCCCCACCGTCTCGACCAGGGTACCCGTGTCGAAACGGAGCTTCACCAGGAGCTCGGCCACGCTCCGCTCGGCTGCGACCACGGCAAGCTCGGCCTCGACGGCACGCTGCTCCGTGAGGATCGCGTCGATGAGCGTCGCGCGAGCGTAGCGCAACTTTTCCATCTCGTTCTCCACCGCCTGACGATAGGACGCGGCGGCGGTCCTGGCCGCTTCGAGCTGGGCCACGGCCTGGCGCAAGGTGGCCGTGGTCTGGACCACGTCCAGCCGTACGCTCCGCTCCAGCTCTGCCGCGGCGATCATGCGCTGCCTCAAGGCAGCGGCCCGTTGCGCCAAGGAACCGAGCTGCGCGTTGTTGGCAAAGGGCTTCTCGAAGGTGTAGCCGAGCCTGCCGCTCGGGCCCGTCCAGTTGCCGAAGAGGGCGCGGGAGACGTTGTGGTGCACACTGCCCCCCTCGTCGGCCAGCCCCGCGTAGGACACCTTGACCTCCAGGTCACGGACCGCCGCCAGGTCGATGGCTGCCGCCCGCCACAGCACCTTGCCCGAGCGCTCCAGGGACCGGGCTGCGGCGATGTCGAGGCGCCGCTCGACCGCGGCGTCGCCCAAGGTTGCTGACGACAGCGACGCGAGGCGCTCGCGGGGCGGGGGTTGCGGCAACGGATCGACAGCTTCCAGGGCCTGCCCCTCGTCCACCACCTCGACGCCGGTGGCAGTGGCGAGGCGCGCGCGGGCTCGCGCCAGGTCGACCCTGGCCCGCTCGACGAGGGCGGCAACTTCGGCCTGCCGCGCCTGCATGCGGGCCAGCTCCACCCGTGGCAGCTCGTCGGCCTCGACCAGGGCGCCGGTGAGCTCGGCCAGGCGAGCCTGCAGTTCCGCCGAGCGCCGGTGCACCTCGAGGGTACGTTGCGCTGCCGCCAGTTCGAAGTAGGCCAGGGCGGTGCGCAACACGCTTTGCGAAGCCACGAACCCCAGCGTCTTTGCCGACGCTTCCCAGTCGATGAGGCTCGCCTGCTCCGCCGCACCTGCCGATTCCACCCCCCGGAAGCGACCGAAGGGCACGGTCACCGAAAAGCCGATGGCCGAGGTGTAGGTGTCGTTGCCGCCGGGACCGCCGTAGCGCTCGTCCCTGGGCTTGCCCTGGTAGCGGTAGGCATCGCCGGTCAAGGAGATGAACGGGGTGAGGGCGAGACCGGTGCGGTAGTACTTGGAGAGCTTGAGGTCCACCGTACCCCGCTGCGTCTGCTCCACGTCGGCGATGGGGCCGAGATCGCGCAGCTCGCCGCGATCCGCGATGGCCGTGGCACGTTCCTCGTCACGCCGCAGCGTCAGCTCTCCCACCCGTGAGTCGAGCCAGGCAATGATGTCGCGGCGGATCTGCTCCTGCTGCTCGGGCGAGGCGTTGCGGTAGAGGGCGAGCAGGGTGTCCCACTGCGCCTGCACGGTGGGATCGAAGAAGTTCACCCCGCTCGGTACGTTCCCCGCCGCGAGATCGCCCCGTGCCGCAAGCAGTTGCTGGATGAGCTGGTCGTACTGGGCAGCCCGCGCCTCCGCCCGCTCGATCTCCTTGCGCAGGTCGTCGCGCTTCTTCAACTGCTGCTGCCGCGCCGCGGCGCCCAGCTCGTTCTGCGTGAACTCGTAGGACAGCGAACCCTCGAGGGTGAGATCGAAGGCGCCCCGGCTCTGCTGCACCCGTGCTCCGGCCAGGCCCACGTCCTCCCGGGCGAGGAGCAGGTTCGGCTCGTGCTCGAGGGTGAGGCGGATGGCTTCCGCGAGCGACAGCTTGGGGCTCTTCAGGGGCGGAGGAGCGTAGGGCGCGGGCGGCTGGTGGCTTGTGGGCGGTGCCGCCAACACCTCGGGACAGCACACTCCAACCCAGGCCACGATCAACGGCAAGGCCCATCGTGTTCTCATGCTCTCCTCCTTCGCTCGAGTTGTTGCGGTACGACTCCCTCGACGCCCCCGGCGCGTCCGAGCTGGCGGGTGCTCCCCCACGTCCAGCGTACCCGGCTCGCCCAGGGGGCCACATGCGCCTCGACGAAACGCACCATGCTCGGGTGGCGGGCGGGGGCGACGAAGGTGCAGCGGGCAAACCCGGCCGCCGCCATCCGGTGGATGGATTCCGAGTAGAGGGGAAGGATGCGGGCGCGGCGGCCCAGGTCCTTGCGGATGAAGCTGCAGGTAAAGCGCAACCACAGGGGCGACAGCGCGTGGTTGATGACCCAGCCGAGGATCCCGTCCCGCCCCCGCAAGGCGACGCTGGTGGCCCTCTCGAACCCCTCCTCCAGGTAGCGCCAGGGAACGAGATCGGCGGCAATCCACCCCTCCGCCTCCTGGAGACGTTGGAGGTGGGCCCACTCCGCCGCCGCCACCGCGGCCACCGGCACGATCTCGCACCCTTCCCGCACCGGGAAGCGGTCCAGCCAGGGCAGGGCCAAGGTCTGTTCCGTGCGCATCTCCACCGCCAGGCTGCGCCGCTCGGGGGATGCCCACCCCCGCCGCTCGAGCACCTTGGCAAGCCAATCAGTGCCCGTGGCGCCCTCGGTCCACACCACCGACAGCTCGGCAAAACCCGCATTGGTGGCCACCGTTTCCGCCGCCTCGACGAGTCTCGTCCCCCACCCCTGGCCCCTCGCCCGCGCCCCCACGAACACCGACAACAGTTCCGGGCGCTCGCCGGCAACCAGGGGCAGGACCATGAGCATGAGCCCGACGGGTTCCTCCCCCGACAGCAAGCCTACCGCCACTGGCTGGACCGGCGGGCTGCCTCCCTCGTGGGGGAGCTTGCGGCCCGGCGTCAGGGCCAGGAGATGCCGATAGGCGGGATAGGTCATGGCCGCGAACGGCTCGGGCACGGGGGGGTGCAGCAGCGTCAACTCCATGGGCTCGCTCCCCCGCCAACCTGTGCGGCCAGCACCGAACCGACCTCGTGTGGACCCCGGCAGCGGGCGAGGTGCAGGAGCGCACCGGCGGCGCCAAAGAACAGTCCTCCCCCCCGCATCGCCACCAGCGCCTCGCCGTGCGACCGTACCAGCGCCTCGGTCCGCTCCCGGGCTTCCGCTACCAGTGCCTCCCGTGCAAGCAACAAACCTCCGGTGAGCAGGATCTCGCTGACACCAATGCTACCACAGCAGAGGTGGAGCGCCCCCCCCAGGGAGGCAGCCCTGGAGAGGTGGAGGGCCCCCTCGCGCTGCCGCACCAGCCAGGGTGCCCTGAGGCGCGGATGGGCGAGGCAGCGGGCGAGAAAGGCACCCGGGGGGCCGTGGCACCAGCCCTGGACGAGCACGGGCACGGACGAGGACGCGCCGATCGCCGCCTGGCCCTGCCAGTGCCCGGCCCCGGACTCCCCGGCAAGACAGCGGGCGGCCTGGTCGAGGAGTGACGGCTCGCCGAGGACGCTGTGGGCAGCGAGCAAGGCGGCAGCGAGCCCCGAGGCACCGTGGGCAAAGCCCCCGCCCGCCTCGGCGAGATGCCTTCGCCTCCTCAAGGCCGCGTCCACCCCCTCGGCGAGCCGCGCGGTGGCCCAGCGGAGGCGCGCCTGCACCTCCGCCTCGGGCGCGAGCGCATGCACCGCCGCCAGGGCGAGGACAAAGCCCGCCACGCCCCCCTCCACGTCCAGGGGGACGGCCCGCGACATTCGGCGGGGCGGCACGCCACAGGCTGCCTCGACGGCGGCCGCGAGCCACTGCCGCTCGTCGAGCAGTCGGGAGGCGACCGTCAAGGCGTAGATGGCCCCGCCGAGGCCGGTGCACAGACCGAGGGCGTTCGGCGGCCCCAGCCCTTCCCCCCGTACCACGTGCACGAGTGCAGCAGAGAGCAGCTCCCGACAACGCCGCACGGCCAGGCGGCTCCCCGTCACGCGCCCCCACGCTGCCAGGCTCACCGCCACCCCGAGGGTGCCCCGCCCCAGGGTGTGGTTCCCCTCTGGAACTGGGTCGGTCGACACCGCGCCCAGCAACCGGTGGCCGAGGCGCAGGAGGGGATCCTCGCCGCCCCTGGGTCGCGGCGGGGTCAGGGCAGTGGCGAGGAGGGCGCACTGACGCTCGATCTCCTTCTCGTCGAGGCGGCGCAGCCGCTCGCGGATACCGTCTCTGCCGCAACGCTCCACCAGGCCGGGCACGCCCTCGACCGGAATCTCGAAGCGGGGCACTTCGAAACGTTCGAGGGACTCCCGCTCCAGCCCCACGAGGGGCCACCACGCCGGCCGCGCAGCAAGGAACGGGAGCAGCGGCCGCAGCAGCGCCTCGGCCAGCAGGCTGACGTTGATGCCACTGGCGAGCCCGGCCGGCGAAAGGAGGCTGGAGAACAGCCGGGCGTAGGCGTCGCTCGGGCGCGGCACCCAGCGCCCGCGCACCCCCCGCATGGCCGCAAGCGGTCCCACGGGCGACAGCCACCGCTGCCGCTGCGCCAGGGCGACCTCCAGGGCGGCCCGGCACCCCGCCACCACCTCGCCGACGTACCCCCGGGGTTGCGCGGGAACGCCGCAAAAGCGCGGCAGACTGGCGGCGCCTCCTTCCGTGCCGCCGAGGAGTGCTCCCAGTTCTCGCACGCCGCCGACACCGGCAAAGGGAAAGGTGACGAAGCCGGTGGCGAGGATGCTGTCCTCGCCCTGGCGCGCCCTCGCGGGGTCGAGCACCGTCACGGGCCGGGCCAAGGTTTCCCCATCGACGATGACGGGCCCGTCCCGGCCTGCCACGACGTTTTCCGTGTGCAGATCCGAATACCCCAAAAGCCACGCCACGGCGGCCAGCGAACCAGCCGCGCGGAACCACCCCGCCACCTCCTGCCGATGGGCGAGGGATGCCTGGCGCACCGCGGCCATCCAGCCGTAGCCCTGCCGCTGGAGGAGGGGCGGCGGCGCCGGCAAGGAGTCGAGGCCGGCCGCCGCAAAGGCGTGACACCACGTCGCCAGAGCGGCCTCGCCCGCCAACGGGCGGGGCTTGTAGTACGCCTCGAACCCCCCGCGCCAGCGCAGGTGCACCACCGTCGCCCCGCCGTCGTGGCGATCGGAAAGCCCCGCCGTCACCTCGACGACGCGGCCGAGCGGCGCCCCCCCGGCCAGGTGCAGGCGCAGCACCCGGCGGTCCCGGGCCAGGCGCACGGCGAGACGGCCGGTACTCTCCACCCACTGTTCGGCTCGCTGCGCCGCCAGGCGCGCCAGGAAGGGCATGCGGAGCACGCCGCGACGAGCCTCTTCCTCCCCGGCATCGCCGACGACCTGCACGACGAGGTCGCGCAGGTGGCGCCGGAGCTCCAGCACCAAGGCGTCGCGAACGGGTGCCGGGAGACGTGCCCACGGCGGACAACGGAGGGCGAGTTCTCGCCCTGCGTGGTCGGCCAGGCGGGCCGGCATGTCGGCGAGGGTCGTCCCCGGCGGCAGGGCAGCGGCCAGCCGCTGACACCAGGGGGGCGGCACCGCGGGACGGAAGGCTAGACCTCGGGCCAGGCAGGCGACCAGTTCTTCCCCGGCGGGCCAGCCGTCGAAGGCCAGGCGTCGCCGGAAGTGCTCCTCGTTGCCAGCTGCACAGAGCCTTCGCCACCGGGTCACCAGGACCCGTGCCTCGTCGACCTCGCCGGCAGTCGGCGAGGACGCGTGGCGCCCGAGAAGGAGGAGCTCGGACAGGGTACGGGCGCGGCGCTCCACCTCCGTGAAAATCTCCACCCTTCCTCCAGGCTCCGGAAAGCGCAAAGAAAAGCTGCGACTGCCCGGCGCGCGCAAGCAGTCGCAGCGATCACGGCATCATGCTAGAAGAGGCTGGCGTTGATCTCGATCCTGGTGCCGAAGCTCATGTTCGCTTTGACGTCGCACTTGTACGTGTCCTTGAAGCCCCCGGCCACCTGCTCCAGATCGGCGTCGGAGAGCTCCTCCCCCGACTTCGCCACGTGGGGCAGGACGATGTAGAACTCGTTGGGCTTCTCCTCGATGATCTTCACCTCCACCGAAGGCGGCACCGAGGTGCCCAGCTGGGCGCCCACCACCTCCCGCGGCTTCTCGAGGAGCGCCTTGCGGTACTCCGGGTTCTTGGTGGCAAAGCCTGCAATGAGATCGTTCACTTCTCCCCGCGTCAAGGTCACAGCCGACATCGTGTCCTCCCTTCGAGTTTGCCTCGTTGACCCCCTCGGGGGTCGTTCCACCGTGCGCGCACGCCACTGCCGTGGGCAAGCCCCGTGCCAGCCGCCGCAAAGGATCCAAACCACATTGAATCAATGACATACCCTTTCAATGGCAGGTCGCAGGTGGAGCTCCCTCGCCATCGATGGAGCTCATGCTCCATGCTCGCAGGGGGTCAGCATCCAGCCCAGCACCTCCTCCGCCGGTCGGTCGAGACGCCGCCGCATGTCCTCCACGTCGAACCGAGCCAGGGCCCGCCGGAAGCGGCGCGTGCCCACGATCAGGAAGGGCTCCTCCATGAGTCGGCGCTCCAGGTGGGCGAAGATCTCCTCCCCCTGCCGGCGCAGCCGCTCCCAGGTGGCGAGAAAGCCGTCCGCCAACGCCGCCGTCACCTTCGACGACACCTCCTCCAGGCGGAAGAACTCCGTCCGCGCCCGCAACACCGTCTTCGGGGTCAGCACCCGGCGTACCGCCCGCCCCTCGGCCTCCTCGAGAGAGATGCGGGAAAGCCAGACGGGGTCGTGAGGGTGCGCCAACGTTTCGGTGGGGAGGGCAAGGTTCAAGAAGCAGTGCTCGAGATCGATGAGGCTCAGCACCACCTCGCCCCCTGGCCGACGGGCGAGGAAGGCGTTGCGCGGCCGGATGTCGGCGTTGGCGAAGACGTAGGCAAAGGCCATGTGGCCGCCCAGCTGCCAGGCGACGGCAGGGTCCATCGCTCCGGCGAGGGGCTGGCCCGGCGCGGCCCGGCTCAGGAGCAGCGGCTCCACCCCGTCCACGATCACGGCCTCGGGCGCCGCCAACCCCAGCCTTCGTACCACCCCCCGAGCCTCCAGTTCGACGTACGCACCGGCGGGATCCGCAAACCGTTTGGCAAACCACCGTTCGCCTTCTAAGGCGCCTTCCAGCTCCACGGCGGCGATGAGGTTGTAGCGGCCCTGCCCTGCATCGGCAAGCGGTTCGACGCGCCCCACCCGACAGCGCCCGCCCGGCAGGCCGAGCTCCATGCCCGCCGCGAGGAGCGGCACGAGCGGCGCATCCCCGGCGAGCGGCAACCACCCCACCAGGGACGCCGTGGGAACGTGCCGGGTGCCCACCTCGATGACCGGCATGCCGGCAGCGGTCGCGCCCGCCACATCGGCCGCCCGGGCATCGCCCACCACCAGGATCTCCGACGGCGGCAGACCGAGCCGGCGGGCCAGCTCGGCAAAGATGGCCGGGTCGGGCTTGGCCACCCCCACCTCGCACGAACACACCGCCACGTCGAGCAGGGGCATGATGGGCCAGCCCCGGAGCAGCTCCAGGTGCGCGGAGGAGAGGTTGGAGATGATCGCCAGCCGCACCCCCCGGTGGGCCAGAAAGGCCAGGGTCGACAGCACCCCCGGCACCAGCTTCGCGGCCTCCATCTGCCGTTGGACGGCCGCGGCGATGTCGCGCGCCAGCGCATGGTCGGCACGGCCCCGCAGGAAGAGGGCAAGCGCGGCAGCAAAGGCCTCGCGCGACGGGTAGGAACGGCAGAGCGCCAGCCGGCGAAGGGCCTGGGCCCAGCGTTGACGGTTCACTCCCCACCCGCGGGCCACCCGCCGCAGCCAGGGGTCCTCGAGCTGCACGAGGGTCCCGAAGACGTCGAAGGCAACGGCCGAGATGCTCATCGGGGCTTCAAGCGGTGGTGACGCAGGAAATCCATGAAGCGCTGGTAGTCGGTCTCGGGCAGACCGAAGAAGGACAGCAACTTCTTGTAGGAGCCGCCAACCCTCGCCAAGGACCAGCGCACGATGAGCTGCACCTGGCGGCGGTTGAGCTCCCGCTCCAAGAACGGCTGGGCCACCTTCTCCCAGAAGTTGCCGCCGCCCAGGAGATCGCGGAAGACCTCGTCTTCCGCCCGCCTCCCCGGAAGCGGCTCCCCCTCGAGCAGCTCGGCAAAGTGCCGCGGCTCGATGGTGGTGCCTTCGGCCATGGCGTAGCCGGTGGTCACCACGCTGGCCAGCTCCCGCACGTTCCCCGGCCACGGATGGTGAGACAGCTGTTCCCAGGCAGCCTCGGAGAGGTGCTTCACCACACCGTGCCGCTCGCTCAGCCGGAAGAGCACGCTCTCCACCAGCAGGCGCCAGTCGTCGCCCCGCTCCCGCAGGGGAGGAATGGCAATGCAAAAGTAGCGCAGCCGAAAGTACAGGTCCTCCCGAAAACCGCTCCCCAGCCGGAGGCGCTCCCACGGTCGGTTAGTGGCGGCAATGACCCGCACGTTGACCCGCCGCATCCGGCTGTCGCCCAGGGGCTGGAACTCGCCGGTGGCCAGGGCCCGCAGGAGCATGACCTGGGCGGCCGGGTGCAGGTCTCCCACCTCGTCGAGGAAGATGACGCCCCCGTCGGCCACCTCGAAGGCGCCGCGCCGGTCGGCCACCGCCCCCGTGAAGCTGCCCTTCTTGTGGCCGAACAGCTCGCTGACCGTGAGGTTCCCGTCCTGGAACTGGGGGCAGTTCACGGGGATGAACGCTTCCCCCCGCCGCGGTGACAGCAGGTAGACGGCCTGGGCCAAGAGCTCCTTGCCGACGCCGCTCTCGCCGGCCAAGAGCACCGGTTCCTGGAACGGCGCCACCTTGGCCACCTTTTCCAGCACCTCGCCGATGGCCGCGGAACGCCCCACGATGGTCAACGCCTTGTCGCTCCCCCACAGGCGCCGGGAAAGACGGTAGAGGATGCGCGCCAGCGGACACATCCACTGCTCGGGTCCGGTCGGGATGGGGGGGAGCTCGAGGCGGGCCGACATGAACCGTGCCACCATCACGGCCCCGCCTTGACGACCACCCCCAAGAGGGCTAGCGTTGGGGCGGTCCGAAGCGGGAGCTGGGAGGAAGGGCAGCCATGAAAGCTCGCGGCGGCAAGGACGCCACTTCTGAATTCGTCGCCCGATTCCCACGCGGAGCGTTCATCTTCCGCGAAGGCGACGTGGGGCGAGAGATGTACATCGTGCAGGAGGGCGCGGTCGAGATCCTCACGACCCATCAAGGGCAGGAGGAGCGCCTCGCCCTGCTGGAGGAGGGGGATTTCTTCGGCGAGATGGCCATGCTGGAGGAGCTGCCCCGCACCGCCTCCGCCCGGGCCGTCCGAGACTGCGTGCTGGTGCGCATCGATCGCGGCGCCTTCGATCAGCTCATCCGCCACAACCCCGAGATCTCCATCCGCATGCTGCGCAAGCTCTGCCACCGCCTGCGGACCATGGAGCTCCGAGGACCGCTCGAGACGCCCCAGCTGCCGCAGGTGGGAGACACCGTCGTCGGCCCGGGGCCGTACCTGCTCCACACCCCCTCGGGCACCCGCTTCCCCCTGGCCGCCGATGGCATGACCACCATCGGCCGCCGGGACGCCGCCACCGGTCTCGTCCCGGTCGTGGACCTGGCCTCCCTGGACCCTGGCAGGACGACCAGCCGCCGGCATGCCCGGCTGTTCCGCCGCGAGGGCCAGTGGTTCCTCGTGGAGGAGGTGGGGGTGACCAACGGGACCTTCTGCAACAAGAGGCGTCTCGCAGCCGGCGAAGAACACCCCATCGCAAGCGGCGACCGCCTCCGCTTCGGCATGGTGGAGCTGGAGTTCCATCACTGCTGAGCTCCTGCGGCGACAGCTCTGGCCTCGCCGCGTGCCAAGAGCTCGGCCACCAGCTCCGCCAACGCCCGCAGCTCGTCCCTGGACGTGAACGCCTCGACCGCCTCGTCCACCGTGGCGAGCACCCGGCACAGTTGCGCCACCCCCCCCAGGTGCAGGGCCCGCGCCACTTCGTCCCGCGCCCCGCAGAGGGCGAACCCGCCCCCCTGCCTGTCCACCCGCCTGGCGACGGCGAGGAAGCAACGCAAGGCCTCGCTCGTGACCCGCGGGCAGCGGGAAAGATCCACGACCACGAGCGGTCTCGCCGCCGCGAGGAGAGGCACGAGGGCTTCCTGGAACGACTCCAGGCCCTCCCGGTCGAGGGGCACGGCTGGCGCCACCACCTTCACCTCCCCCATATCGGCGACTGTGACTGCCACCTCCTTCAGCTCCCCCTCGCGGCCTGGCCGACCGTAGCGCCCGTGGGACAGCCGTGCATCAGAAGCGAATGGCGAGACCCGTGGTCAGGCTCGTCCGGGACGCCCAATCCTTGTAAGCAAAGGTGTAGCTGCACGGAGCGGTGCAGTCGGGGTTGGCAAAGCGATAGGTGGCCCGAAGGTGCTGATCGGTGTCGACGGCCAGGTACCGCCCCTCGAAGCGCACGGCCAGGTGGTCGGAAAGCTCCAGCTGGACGCCCGTTCCGACGCTGTAGGAGAGGGCCGTGTCCGAGGGAAGGGGGAGGAGCGCGTTGATGTGGGTGAGCCCCACGGAGGCCACCAGGTGCCAGCGGGTCGGCCCCTGGCGCAGGAACCAGACCAGTCCGCCGTGGAAGGTCGAAAGTTCCAGATCGAGGATGTGGGTGCTGCCGGGCACGACGAACCCCCCCGGCACCTCGCCAAAGAGCCCCTGGTTGTCCTTCAGTTGCGTGTCCTGCCGCTCGACGAGCAGCTCGCCCGCCATGTTGCGCGTGATCGGCGCATTGACGCGCAGACCGTAGACCCCGCTGGCCGAGATGCCCACGTCGAAATCTCGGTGGCGAAAGGCACGCTCCTCGATGAGGATCTTGCCGCCCCAGGCGTAACCCACCGTCGGCACGAGCTCGACCCGCGCCGTCTGGGCGAGCGCCACTGCGGGGAGAGTGGCGACCGCCAGGAAAAGCATGTTTCGCATCGCTCGCTCCTTTCTCCGGCGTCAAAAGGTCTTGGTCTCATGGTAGGCCGCTCCCGCACACCGGTCAAGCTCCCGCGTTGCCTCATCGAGCATCGACTCGACGGGGATTCGTTGCCTCGTGTACGAAACGATTCGACGCGCGCGTCGACGCACTGGCACTCCATTCGAGCGGGGAACGGTGCCTCACCAAAGGACCTACTCGAACGGGTGGGGTCGCAGCGGCGTGCTTCCCGGGGGCGAGCGGGGCCCGAGCCTCTCCGGCGCCGGCGGCGGCGCTGCACGCGCGCCGAGACCCTTCGGCGCTGCGCGCCTCAGGGTGACAGGAAGATAGTCCTGTCATCCTGAGGCCGCCGCAGGCGGCCGAAGGATCCCGTCGCGTCCGAGGGTTTCGAGACACGCGCAGACCGAGATCCCGTCGCATACGAGGCTGGCGAGGAGCGAGCAGCGGCCGAAGGACCCCGTCGCGTTCGCGGCCGGCAACGACGTGGCAGCCCCCCTGGAAGGCTCCCTCGGGCATGGGGCGACGTTGCGCCGCGTCAAAAGACGCCGACGTCATGCACCAGGACCCCGGCTCCCCTCGCTCGCGGTCCGAACGAGAACGCTAGAACCCCAGGAAGCCACGCTTGCGCTTGAGGACGAGGGGGCGGTCCGCGCTGCCCAGAAGCCCCTCGTGCCCCGAGTGGTCCTCGGCGAGGACGTAGAACTCCAGGTCCTCGTTGTTGTGGGTCCGGGGGTCGATCTCCGCCACATAGGGGCCGAGGGAGGTCTTGGGCATGGGGAGGGAGCGGAACGTCCGCTCGGAGGCCTTGCGCACGAAGAGGGTCACCCGCGTGACGCCGTGGTCGTCGCTGACCCTCACCTCCACCCGCGCCACCTGACCCTTGGGGTACTCCCACTTCTGTCCTGCCCGGGCAGGTTCGATCCTGGGCGGTTGGGCATCCAGGCGAGCGAGCTCGGCGGCCAGCTCCTCCCGGGCCCGTGCCACCTCCCGTTCCCGCGGCCCGCCGGCAGGTAGCTCGGCCAGCAGGGCCAGTCCCTGCTCGGGCTTGCCGTTGGCCGCGTGCTGGCGGGCCTGGGCGAGGAGCCCCTGGATCCGCCGATCCGCGTCCCGCGCCGCCTCGAGCTTGCCCAGCCGGTCGGCCAGGCCAGGCCGCTGCGGTGCGTACTCCTGGACCACCGCCAGGGTCTTCAGCGCGGCGTCCCAGTTGCCCGCCGCCTCCTCCCGCGTCGCCCGGCGCTCCAGCTCGTACAGGGCTCGTTCCCGAGCCTCGGCCGCCTCGCGACAACCCGGGAGCTGCTGCTCGAGTTCGCGGGCCGCCCGCAGCACCGCTTCCCCCTCGCCCCCCTTCTGCGCTCGCGACAGGGCCGTCCCCGCCGCCACCGCCGCCTGGGCGCGGGCCAGGAGGGTCTGCTCCCGCGCAGCCATGGTCTCGGCTTGCCACCCCTCCTCCTCGATCTGGCGCAGGACCCGTCGCACCGACGCAAGGCTCGCGCTGCCCACGGCCTTCTCCAGCTCGGCCATGGCCTGCTGTCGTAGACGCGCCACGAGCTCCCGCTCGAGCTCTGTACGGCGCGCGCTGCCGTCGGCGCTGCCCACGGCCGACTGCTGGCTGCGGAGCAACTCCCTCGCCTCGGCAATTCGTCCTTGATCCATGAGGGCTTCCACCTGGCCGAGGACGTCCGGGGCTGGCGAAGGCATCGCGGCGGTGGGGCTCTGGGGAGGCACGGTGGCGGTCGCCGCGGGTTCGAGCTGGTGGACGCGAGACGTACTGCGCTGGGTGCGGACCACCACCACCCCCACCACCAGCGCCACGGCCAGCACGGCAACCGCTGCCAGGAGGACCTTCAGCGCCGGCGGGAGGCGACGGGATGGGGCCGGCACAGCGGGTGGCAGCGGTGGAAGTTCGGCCGCCGCTGGGGCTTGCGCCGGCTCCTGCGCCTCGACCCCGGCCGCGGGCGCCGACTCGGCCGTCTCGCCAGCCGGTTCGGGCGCTGGCACCGGCAAGGCCTCGGCCGGCTCGACCGGGGTTTCGGCGGCTGGCGGCGCGGGGATGGCCACGTCCGTTCCCGACGGGGCGACTTCGACAGGTGGCTCCGGCACGGCACCGTCCGCCACCTGCCGTGTGGCCTCTTCGTCCCCCGCCGCGAGGGGCGCAGCGGCCAGGAGCGCCGCGGCCAGCTCGCCCACCGAGGCGGGCCGCTCGAAGGCATCGGCGTGGAGGCACGACGCCAACAGGACCTCGAGCCGCTCCGGCGCCGCAAGCCCCTCGCGCACTGTCCCCGGGAGCGTGACCGCCGCTTCCTCGTCGCCGAACCGCACGTCCGCCCCGAGGACGTGGCAGGCGAGGAGTGCCAGAGAAAACGTGTCGCACCGGTGCGGCTCGCCAAGCTCCACGGCCTTTGCGAGTTCCGGCGCTGCAAAGGGCAGCCCCGAGGTGGGCTGCCGCAGCCACCCCCAGCCCAGGCCAGTGAGAAACACGCGCTCAGGCCCGACCACCAACAGGTTCTCGGGTGCTAGGTTGAGGTGGGGCACGCCGGCCTGGTGGAGGGTCGCGAGGGCTTCGCCCGCCCGCCCCAGGAGGTGGCACACCTCCGCCGGCGTGAGCCCCGTCCGCTGGGTGAGGCGGGTGCCGGGGACGGGCCCCCACACCAGGATGGCGGCGTCGGACCCCCAGGCCGCGTCGCGCAAGGGCGGCACGCCGGCCGGCGCGTGCTGCACGAGGTTCTCCACACTCTTCGAAAACCGCGCCTTTTGGATCTCCCATCGGCCGGCGGCAGCAAGTCGGAGGAGCTTGATCACCACCGGCTGCGCTGCGGCACGCTCGTGCCCCGCGTAGATGACCACGCTCTCCTTCGCCTCCAGCACCGCATCGAGGGCGTACAACGCCGCAAGGCGCGGGTCGGGAAGCTCTCCCACGGGGGGGTGCTGGCTACCCATCGGGGTCCCTTCTCGTGTGAGTGTAGCACCGCGGCGGCTCGCGACCCGCCACGAGCCACGGCAGGGGCACCCGCCGAAGGAGCCCTCCCCATCACCCCGCGCGGCGTTCCACCCGGGCGTCGAGTACAATCGTTGGATAGCGGACGCTGCGAACCATGAACGGCTGCACGAAGGACGCGGGAGGCGATGCATGCTGCAGGAGCTGCAAGCCATTGACACCTCGCCCATCGAGGAGCTTCAGGCCCTCAAGGCCGAGCAGGTGACCCTCAAGGAACGGCTGGACAGGATGACCGCCCTCAAGGAGCGGGTCTCCCCCGAGGTGTTCGCCCGGGTGCGCGCCGACTACGAGGGTCGGCTGGCGGCCCTGGAGGAGCGTGCCCGGCCGCTCAAGCACAAGGCCCGCACCGAGTACGGCAAGCTCAAGAAGCTGCTCGCGACCCTGGAACAGAAGCTCCGCGCGGCACAGCTCGCCAAGGAAGAGGTGGAGTTCCGCCAGGAGCTGGGGGAGTACACGGCCAACCAGTTCGCGGAGCTGCTCGCCCAGGCCGAGGGCGAACTGGCCGAGTGTCAGACGCACCTGGACGAGGCCCGGCAGGTGCAGGAGCGGTTCCTGGCCGCGGTGCTGTCGGAGGAGGAGCTGGAGCTCGGCCCCCCAGCGGCCGAGGAACGGGGAGTCGCCACCGCCGAAGTGCCAGCGACACCTCCGACCACCCCGGGAGTCCCGGAGGCCACCGTCCAGGTACCCCCGCCGGAGGAAACCGGGGCCACCGTCGTCCTCCCCACCCCCCGTCTCGTGGTCCAGAGCCCAGAAGGGGCGAGCCACGAGTTCTTGCTCCACGCCCAGACAACCACCATCGGTCGCTCACCCCGCAACGACATCTGCATCGCCGAAGGGTCCGTCTCGCGCCAGCATGCGGAGGTGGTCCTCACGCCAGCGGGCTACACGGTCCGCGACCTGGGCTCGGTGACCGGGGTGTACGTCAACGGCCAGCGGGTCGAGGAGCGCCTCCTCGCCCCCGGCGACGTGATCGAACTCGGGGTCACTGGCTGGACCCTCACCTTCCACGCGTCGTAGCCGGCCCCACCCACCCCGACCGGCCTGGACTCTTCAGAACCGCGGCCGCGACCGTGGCCCCGCCGGGCCGGGCCGTCAGCCCACCCGACAGAGGAGCCCCTTGAGGTGCCGCATCTCGGGGCAGGCCAGGGGCACGGGGTGGTCGGGACCGGCACCGCGGCGCTCCACCACCGTGAGCTGCGTGCCGGCGTCCATGGCCGCGGCCAGGACGGCGCCGGCGAACTGCTCCTCGTTGAGGAGCGCCGAGCAGGAGCAGGTGAAGAGCAGGCCGCCCCGGCGAAGGAGGCGGAGCGCCTGGAGGTTGATATCCCGGTAGCCGGCGAGCCCTCGCGCCAGCTCCCCTTTGCCCTTGACGAAGGCGGGGGGATCGACGACGACGAGATCGAAGCGCGCGCCGCTCGCCACCAGCTCCCGCGCCACCAGCTCCCGCGCAAGGGAAAAGGCGTCGCCATGGAGGAACTCGCCCTCCTCGACGGGCAAGCTGTTGGCCCGGTACGTGGCCCGAGCCAGGGCGAGGGCCTTCGCCGACGCGTCCACGTTGACCACGCGGCGAGCGCCGCCCAAGAGCGCTGCGACGGCGAAACCACCCGTGTAGGCAAAAAGGTTCAAGACCTCGCACCCCCCTGCCAGCTCGCCGAGGCGTCGCCGATTGTCCCGCTGGTCGAGAAACAGACCCGTCTTTTGCCCACCCACGAGGTCGGCCACGAGGTGCACCCGCCCCTCGCGCACGCGCACCGGCGCTGCGGGGAGCTCGCCGCGCACCGCCCGCGGCGGCGCTGGCGCCCCGAAGCCGGAGCGCATCAGCACCGTCTCGCACCCACAGGCGCGGACAAGGTAGGTGGCCATCACCTCCAGGTACGGCTCCCAGGCCGGCTCGAACAGCTCCACGACGGCGTGCTCCCCGTAGCGGTCCACCACCAGGCCGGGCAACCCGTCCCCCTCGGCGTGGACCAGGCGGTAGCAGGTGGCATCGAGCCGGAGCCGCCGGCGCAGTGCCACCGCCGCCGCCAGGCGACGGCGCAGGACTGCCGGCGTCCACGGCTCCCGGCGCCAGCTCACCATCCGCAGCGCCAGCGAACCGCCCCCCGAGCCGGGAAGCGCCACGCCCAGGCGTTCGCCCGTGGCGGCGAGGACCTCGACGGGCCCTGGCGTCGCCGGCAGGGGACCGTCGAGGCTGCCGCGGTAGATCCAGGGGTGGCCGCGTTGCACCGACGCCTCCCGTCCTGCCCGCAGCCGCACCTGCCCGCGAAGCTGGAACGGATCCATGGTCAGCGACGGGCAGCCCTCGCCGCGAGGGCCGCCACCAGCCGTGCTGCCACGTCGACACCGGTGGCTCTCGTGAAATGCGTCCAGCCGGGGGTCGGGTTGACCTCGCCCACCACCCAGCGGTCACCGTCGGGGAGGAGATCGATCCCCGCAAAGTCGAGGCCTACCACCGAAGCCGCTGCCAGGGCCAGGTCGGCCTGCGCCGGGTCGAGCTCGACGGCGGACACGGTGGCGCCCTGGGCGGCGTTGGCTCGAAACTCGCCCGCCCGGGCCAGGTGCTGGCTCGCCCCCAGGACCTCGCCGTCAAGGACCAGGACACGCCGGCTCACCCCGCCAGGCGGGCAGAAGCGCTGCACCACCACCTCGTCGCCCAGTCGCCAGAGGGAATCCAGCACCGCGTCCAGCTCGGCGCGGGAGGCGCAGCGGATGACCCCGACGCCCATGCGCGAACGTCGTTGCTTCACGACGCACGGGAAACCGAAGCGCGCCGCCACCGCGGCGGCCAGGGTCTCCGGCTCCGAGCCCGCCAGGGTCTCGGGGTGCGGTACGCCGGCTGCGGCAAGGGCCAGGGCGGTGCGCCAGTGGTCCCGCCCCCGTCGGATGGGTGCCGGCCGGTTGACCACCGCCACACCTGCAACTTCGAGGGCGGCGAGGACGGCGAGGGTCGACTCGGGGCGCCAGTTGCCCACCCGCGCCAGGACGGCATCGACCGCCTCGAGCGGTGCGGACCGGCGCGCCTCCCACACCCCTGGCGGGTCGGTGGCTGCCGAGAGGCGCAGGGCATCGAGGATCGCCAGTCCGTGGCCAGCGGCGCGCGCCGCTGCCGCCAGCTCGGCGTAGAGGGGCAAGTCGGGCTTGGCGGTGAGCACCGCAAGACGCGCCATGGCAGGGCCAGTCTAGCCCAGGGAGGAAGGGATCGGCCCGTTCATGCCGGTGCCGCCGGTGAGGGGATGAGGAGGGAGACCGAGGTGCCTTGGCCGGCCGTCGAGGTGATGGCGAGGGTGCCGCCGTGGGCTTCGGCAACGCGGCGCGCCACCGTCAGCCCCAGCCCCAACCCGCTCGGCGTGGTCCCAGCGGCGCGACCGCGCCAGAACTGCTCGGTGGCCCGCGCCACCTCCTCCGAACTCATGCCAACGCCGCTGTCCAGCACCTGGATCTCGGCACCCGGCCGTCCCTGGTGGAGGGTCGGCTGGACGATCACCGTCACGCTGCCACCCGGCTGGTTGTACTCGACGGCGTTGCGCAGGAGGGCCCGGATCGCCACTTCGAGCTCTTCCCTGCGGCCCACGAGGTGGTCGAACCCTTGCGCCACCTTGACCTGGACGGTGAGCTTGCGGTCGCCGATGGCGCTGCGCAAGGGCGCGAGGGCCCGTTTCATGAGGTCCGCCACGGCGATCCTTTCCAGCGGCGCGGCCGTCTGGCCCGCGCCGAGGACGGTGGCCTGGCGGGCCGACACGATGAGGTCGGCGAGCTTGGTCCCCTCGGCGGCGATGACCTCGACCAGCTTGGCGGCTTTCTCGCCCAGCTCGCTGTCGCGCACCAGAATGCGGGCTGCCGTCTGGATGGAGCGCACCGGCTCGTCGAAGGCGGCGGCCACGTGGGCCAGCAACTGCCCCTTGAGGCTCTCCAGCTCCCGCAAGCGCTGGTTGGCTTCCTCCAGCTCGTGGTGCCGGAGCTCGAGCTGCTCGGTGAGCGCCCGTTGCTGGGCCAGGGCCAGCTCTAGCTCGCGGGTCCGGGCCGCCACCGCCGATTCCAGCGTCGCCTTGGCCTGTTCGAGAGCTTCCCTGGCCCGCAGGTTGGCCAGAGCCACGGCCGCGCTCGCTGCAAGGCCCATGGCAATGTCGCGGTCGTCGTCGTCGAAGGCACCTCGTGTCGCGTCGCTGTAGGCGGTGGCCACGCCCAGCACCCGCCCCTGGGCGAGGAGCGGTACCGCAACTCCCGCCGACAGCCCCAGCCCCAGGAGCTCTTCGGTGAGCGTGGAGGTCACGGGTCCGGTTTCGTCCACCACCACGAGCAGGGGCTCGTGCGTCTCGAAGACCGTGGCCACCGGTGCGGTGCCGTCGGTCTGGGGATGGCCGAAGGGGTCGGCAGCCAACCCCCGGCGCACCACCTCTTCGAGGGTGCCGCTGCGTTCGAGGAACAGCGAGCCACACCCGACCCGCAACTCGGCAAGCAGGGCGTCCACGAGACCCGTGGCCACCTCGGACGCCTTGCGTGCCCCCGCCATGCGCCGGCCGAACTCGTTGAGGTTGCGGAGCTGCCCGACCCGCCGTGCCAGCTCATGTCCCAAATGGTCGAGCTTGGCGTTGAGGTCGGTCATGGCGAGGTTGGCCCGCACCGCCTCCGACACCAGCTCCTCTTCCGACAGCGTGGCCGCCGTGGCCTGGGGGCGGATCACCACCTCGGCGTCGGCTGCTTCCGGGGCGCCCACGAAGGGACGCAGCGCTGTGCGCACCCCTTCGACGAGGCGCGCCATGGCCTCCGGCTGCGCGGCGAGCCCCAGACGATCGCCCACCGAGCGGACGGTGGCCTCGGTGATGGCAGCGAAGGATTCCATGACCCCCTCGCCGGTGGTGGCCACCGTGGCGAACCACGGGACGCCGCGGTGGTTCAGGGAGGCGTTGAGGGCGGCGCAGTCCAGGAGGTCCGGGAGGTCTCGCTTGTTGAAGGCGAAGACCAGGGGGATGTGCTCGGGGTCGAGGCCGTTGCTCCGGAGGTTTTCCGCCAGGTTGGCGAGGCTCTGTTCGTTGGCCACCTTTTGGGACGCTTGCGAATCGGCGACGAAGAGTACCCCGTCGGCGCCGGCGAGGACGGCCCGCCGCGTGGCGTTGTACTGCACCTGACCCGGCACGGTGAACAGCTGCAACATCAGCCGATACCCGCGCACGCGGCCGAGATCGATACCCAAGAGATCGAAGAACAGGGTCCGGTCCGAGGCGGTGTTGAGGGCGTACAGCTTGGTCCGCCGCTCGGGGTCGGTGACCTTGTGGATGTGCTTGAGACAGGTCGTCTTCCCCCCGAGGGCGGGGCCGTAGTAGACGATCTTGAGCTTGACCTGTTTGTACTGGTTATCGAACTGAACCATGCCACAGCCATTGTAGCAAGGCGGTGCTGCGCCTCCCAGCCGCCACCCCGCCGATCAGGGGTGACGGCGCAGCGCCTCGCGGGAAAAGCTGGCCACGGGCACGGCCGGCGGGCGCGGCAGGGTCAGCGGGGCCGCCGCCTGGCTGCTCATCCCCACCGTCGTGAGGTGGGCCTCCACGTAGGCGGGATCGCCGGTGGCCCAGTTGACCACCGACGCGTAGGGGTACACCATGGCGTCCGACGGCCCGTCGAGGATGTACACGGCGGCCGTGCCGCCCGACAGGCTGCGCTCCACCCGCCACTGGATGTGGCCGAAGGCAGGGACCAGGTGATCCACGCGATAGACGATGGTGCCGGCCGCATTCTGCAGATCGACGCGCACCGTCACTGGCGCTGCCGTCCACGAGGCGACCCCGAGGTTGGTGCGGAAATCGCTGCCGTCGGAAAGCTGCGGCAAGAAGGCAATGACGCTGCGGTCGAGGCCCCAGTGGGCCGGGAACCCTGGGATCCCCTGGCCGAACTCACCCGTCCCCCCGCCCGGTTTCAAGGTGTAGGTCCGGGAAAAGACGGCAAAGTCGCAGCTCGTCTCGCGGCAGGCGACCCTTCGGTCGTTGGCGTAGACCAGCAGCGCCCCGGTCTTGCCGCGAGCGTTGAAGCCGTTGGGGCCGAGGACGTCCCACAGGTTCAGCGTTTCCCAGGGGAGGAGCTCCAGTTCGACGGTGGGGACGCCAGACCGGTTGTCCCGCCCCGACGGCAGGAATTGCAGGATGACGGGCAAGGTGGTGGTGTGCGGGTTGTAAAGGGTGAGGTCCGTGTGCCAGTCGGTCCCGCCAAGACCCGTGGTATTGGCGGCCGCCGGAACCACGTACACCCAGCTCAACTCGCGGGCCGACGACGCAGCGGCCACGACGACCAGGATCAACGAAGTGCGGAGCACGTTCGCCATGGCGGCACCTCCGTCCCGGGCCGATGCATCGCCCGTGCCATTGCTACCGCTCGTGCCACGGTCCGCCACCCGGCACCTGTCCTCGTGGGGTGTCACCCGGCGCCGGGCGGTGTACCCTCAACGGGGAGGGAGGACCCATGCGTGCCGTGCTCGCTCTTGTGGCGCTCCTCGTCGCCGTGGCGGTGGTGCTCACCCTGGCCAGCCGAAAGACCAGCCGAACCTTCGAAGCCGTGGAGCGGGTGGCGCCGGCGCTCTCGGAAGATGTCCCTCCCGTCCCCTTCGACGAGGAGGAGGCTCGCCGGGTGGCGGCGCAGCTCGACGCCTTCGCCTCCACGGCCACCCTGCCGCGGGACGAACTTGCCGAGGTCGCGGCCAGGTGTGCCGGCTGGGCGGCAGCGACAACGCCAGGGAGCGGCGCCTACCGGGCAGCGGTGAAGCTCCGCGCTGCCGCGGGTGCGCTCCTCGCTGCCGGCCCCGAGCCCACCGACCCCGAACGGCGGCGGGCCCGGCGCCTGCTGGCCGAGGCCCGGGAGGCCCTTGCCTCGCCGGCGGCCCAGCCCGGCGGGCCCGTGGGGGCGATCCGCGACCAGCTGGAAAACCTCACCACCCGCCACCGCGAGGAGCTGCAGGGAGGGGGTGAAGGGATCCCGTGAGCGGCGGGCGGCCGGCCGGCCCCTCACCCGTCCAGCAGGGCGCCCAGATTCGTGGTGGTCACGGCGCCGGCCCCGAAGGCGCGCAACTCGCGCGCCACCTGGGCGACGAAACGCTTGACGGCGTCGGTCCGCTCCACGGCCACCACCGACCAGAGGTGGACGGCGGTCTCCTCGCCGCGCAGCGTCACGACGGCGACCGGGTGGAGGGGACGACCGAACTCCACCACCACCCCCGCGATCAGCAGCGCGGACGCGTCCGACCCCAGGTAGCGCCCTTCCACGCGCGCGACGGCGTGGCCCCACCGCCACGGCCCACCCGCCATGGCCCGCCACGCCCCCAGGAGGTCGGCGCGACCGGCAAGGATGACGTGGGGCACGGCTAGAACTGCAGGGCGAGCATCACCGTCGCCGACAGCAGGGTGGGGGTGCCCGGATGGCCGGTACGGTCCAGGACCACCTCCCCCACGAGCCGGCTGCGCGACGACAGTCGGAACCACTCGCCCACGCCCACGTACCAGCCGAACTCCTGGCTCTCGACACCCGACGGGGCGCGCTCGCCTTCGAGGTCCAGGCGGTACGCGCCGACACCCCCCGAAAACGACGTCTGCCCGAAGGTCCCGGCCAGGAAGTAGTCCGCCCCGATGGTGTAGGCGCGCACCCTCCCGCGCCACGGCGCACCGCCCACCAGGGTCGTGCGCGACAGGTCCCGGGCCTGGAGCCGCACCAACGTGTCGCCGCTTAGCAAGGCGCCCAGGACCACGCTCACCGACGCCTCGTCACCCCGCCACCAGTCCCGATCCGGCGCCGCCTCGGGCTGGACCTCCCAGGTGACCCCGCCGCCGATGGCCAGCACGCCGATCTGCGCCCCGGCCACACTGGCCGAAAGGAGTGCCACCACTGCCACGACCGCCCGCATCGTCTCGCCTCCCCGAGCAGGGTAGCGTTTTTCGCCGGTGCTGAAAAGCTGGTACACTCTCACCCGCCATGGCGAGCCTCGCCGAGGCCCTCGTCGAAACGTTGCTCCCCGCCCGCTGTCGCCTGTGCGAACGCTCCCTGCCCCTGCGCGCCACGAGGGCCGGGGTGTGCGGTGCCTGCTGGTCCTCCCTCCAAGCTCACGGCGGCCAGGGCTGCCCACGGTGCGGCGACCCCGAGGCGGTCATGCATCCCTGCCTCAACTGCCGCCGAACACCCCCACCCTGGACCGCCGCCGCAAGCTACGGCCCTTACGAAGGCCCCTTGCGGGCCTTCGTGCTGCTTTTCAAGGAGGCGCGGGTGGACGAACTGGCGCGCCCCCTGTCGGAGTTGCTGTGCGAGGCGTTCCTCCGGTCCTCGTGGCCGGCGCCCCACGCCGTCGTGCCCGTGCCGACCAGCTGGACGCGGCGCCTGGCCCGCGGCTTCGACCACACCGCCCGGCTGGCGCGGCCGCTCGCGACCGCCCTGGCAGCACCACTGGTGCCGGCCCTTCGCCGGCACGGCCTGGGTCGACAGGCGGGCAAGGCGCGGGCGGCACGCCTCACCCTTCCCGCCGCGGCTTTCTCGGTCCGCCGACCCCTCGGCGGTCGCGTGTTGCTGGTGGACGACGTCTTCACGACGGGTACCACCGCCGCGCGGTGCAGCCGCGCGCTGGCGAGGGCCGGGGCGGAAGAAGTGTACGTCCTCACGCTGGCGCGCACGCCACGTGCTCGGAGGATCCCATGAGCGTGTTCGATTCCCTCGTTCGCACCACCCTGCCCATCACGCCGCCGTTCGTCATTCACTTCGTGGCCCGCCGCTACGTGGCGGGCGCCCGGCTGGAGGACGCCATCGCCACGGTGCGGCGGCTCGCCGGGGAAGGGTGCTGCGCCACCATCGACGTGCTCGGCGAAAGCGTCACCAACCGCGAGCTGGCCCAGGTCGCCGTCGATGCCTACTTCGAGGTCCTGGAGGCCATCCGCGCTCATTCCCTCGACGCCAACATCTCCTTGAAGCCGACCCAGATGGGCCTCGCCATCGACGAGGAGCTGTGCGCGGCCAACATCGCCGCCATCCTCGAACGGGCCGCCGCCCAGGGGACCTTCGTTCGCATCGACATGGAGGACGCCTCCACCACCGACGCCACCTTGCGGGTGTACCGTCAGCTCATTGCCCGCTTTCCGGGGGGCACCGGCGTGGTCCTGCAGGCACGCCTGCGCCGCACCCTCGCCGACGCAGCGGCCCTCGCCGCCGCCAAGGCCAACGTTCGCCTGTGCAAGGGTATCTACCTCGAACCGCGGAGCATCGCCTACTGCGAGCGCGAGATCATCCGCGCCAACTTCGTCCACGTGCTGCGCACCCTGCTCTCGGGCGGCGCCTACGTGGGCATCGCCACCCACGACGAGTGGCTGGTGTGCGAGAGTCTGGCCCTCGTCCACGAGCTGGGGCTTTCCCCCGACCGGTACGAGTTCCAGATGCTCCTGGGGGTGGATCCCCAGCTGCGGCGCATCATTACGGCGGGCGGTCATCGCCTGCGGGTCTACGTCCCCTTCGGCACCCACTGGTACCCGTACTCGGTACGCCGGCTGCGGGAAAACCCCACCATCGCCAGGGCAGGGCTCGAGGCGCTGCTCCGCGGGCGGCTGGAGGGCTAGCGGCGGCGCGGCCCGCCGAGGAGCCCTCGCCAACTAGCGCTGGACCAGGAACTTGGCCTCGTCCGCGGCGTTCCCGTGCTGGGCCGCGACGACGAGGAGCCCCGTGCCCTTGTCGAGGGTGGGGATGGTGCCGGCGAGCTCCACCGAGCCGCGCTCGTCCGTCTCGCCCTCGACGAGGTCGATGGCCTTGGCCGCCGTGGACAGGAAGCGGGCCACCACCCGCGCTCCCGCCACGGGGGCGTTGCCGGGTGCGCTGCGCACCTCGGCGAGCAAAGTGAAGCCGCTCCCGAAGCGGAGCGATTCCCCCCCGACCACGTGCAACCGCACCTGCGTGACCCGTTGCTGCTCGGCCAGCCAGTCGACGATCACCTCGTCGAGGGAGCGGCTCGACTTTCGCTGCCCGGGCGCCCCGCCGTTGCCGGGGGGGGCCATCATCGGCGGCCTGCGGGATACGGTCGTGTCCCCCTCCGAGCCGAGCTGCGGCTCGGTCAACACGTCGATGCGGCCGTTGCGGATCACCTCGACGATGGCACGGTGCTGGCGCTCCATGAGCGCCTGGATGTCCGACATGTCGGCACCGGCCTCCAGGAGGTGCCGGTACTCGGTGCGACGGGCCGCGAGGATCTCCCCCTTCATGTAGATCAGGGACTCGATCAAGGGGTTGCTCCCCGACCGGTCTTCGGTCTGGACGTGATAGACGGTGCCGTCGTACTCGATATCGGTGTTGAAGCCGGTCAGCATGGCGCGTCCCGTCGGCAGATGCTAGAAGATGCACCGGTATCCTGTCAAACGCCGGGACCGGCGCCCTCGGCGGCCGTGGTACACTCCGCCGTGTCGCGCCGCGATGCCCGTCTCGTCCTCTTCGACATCGATGGCACTCTCCTCTCGACCGGTGGGCGGGCCGCCGCCGCCTTCGGTGACGCGCTAGAGGAGGTGTTCGGCACCCGCGGCCCCATCGATACCTACCGCTGGGCGGGCAAGACCGACCCGCTGATCGCCCGCGAGCTCCTCGCCGCCGCCGGCATCGACGCTGCCACGGTGGAGGCCAACCTGCCCCGCCTGTTGGCCCGTTACGTGGCGATCCTGCGGGCCCGGCTGACGCCGGAGGGCGTCACCGTCCTGCCGGGCGTCACCGCCCTCCTCGACGAACTCGAGCAGCGCTCGGTGGCCATCGGCCTCCTCACCGGCAACGTGGCAGCGGGGGCCGAGGTGAAGCTGCGCGCCGCCGGGCTGGCCGAGCGGTTCCCCTTCGGCGCCTTTGGCTCCGACGCGGCCGACCGCAACGAGCTGGTAGGCGTGGCCCTCCAGCGGGCGCGCCAAGTCCTCGGGCGGGAGTTCCGGCCCGCCGACACGGTCGTCGTGGGCGACGCCGAGGCCGATATCCGCTGTGCCCGGGCTGGCGGCGCACGGGCGGTGGCGGTGGCGAGCAGCTCCACCCCTGCCTCGGTGCTGGCGGCCCTCGGCCCCGACGCCCTCCTCACCACCCTCGAACCGCCGGCCTCGCTCCTCGCCATCCTCGGCGGGTAGAGCGTTCGTGCCCGCCTCCCGGCGCCGGCCGTGGCACCGGGCGTGCACGCGCCACGAAAGCTCAGTCCGACAGCTCGAAAACGCCGGCTCGCTGCGTCTTCAAGTACATGGCCTCGATGAGGTCGCGGTACTTCTCGGCGATGACCCGCCGGCGCACCTTCACGGTGGGGGTCAGCTCCCCCTCCTCGAGGGAAAACTCGCGCTTGAGCAAGGTGAAACGCCGGATCCGCTCGTGCACCGCGAGTTCGGCATTGACCGCCGTGACCGTCTCGCCAATGAGCTTCTCGGTCTCCGGATGGGCGGTCATCTCCTCCTTGGACAGCCCCGTGATGCCCTTCTCGCCCAGGTGCACCTCGAGGTTCTCGAAGTTGGGCACGATGAGGGCCGTGAGGTAGGGGTACTTGTCGCCGATCAGCACCGCCTGGGCGATAAACGGCGTGGCTCCCAGGCGCCCCTCGATGGGCTGGGGCGCCACGTTCTTGCCGCCGGAGGTGACGATGATGTCCTTCTTGCGATCGGTGATGAAGAGAAACCCGTCCCTGTCCAGGTAGCCCACGTCGCCGGTGTGCAGCCAGCCATCGGCGTCGATGGCCTCGGCGGTGGCCTCCGGCCGGCGCCAGTACCCCATCATGATGTTGGGGCCCCGGGCCAGGATCTCGCCATCGTCGGCGATCCGGACCTCGACCCCTGGCAGGACCGGCCCCACCGAGCCCAGGCGGTTGCGGTGGAGGAGGTTGGCGGCGATCACCGGCGAGCTCTCGGTGAGCCCGTACCCTTGCAGCACCGGCAAGCCGATGATGTCGAAGAACTCCGCCACCTCGCGCGCCAGCGGCGCACCGCCGGAGATGGTGAAGCGCAACCTGCCGCCCAGGCGCTCCAGCACCTTCGAGAAGATGCGCGCCTTGGCCACCGCGTACTTGCCACGTGCGAAGGCCGACGGGCGCTCCCCCCGCCACTCCGCCTCCTTCACCTCCCGCCCGACGCGCAGGGCCCACTCGAAGAGGCGCCGCTTGGCGCCCCCTTCCTGCTGGATCTTCGAGATGATCTTGATGTAGGAGCGTTCGAACAACCTGGGCACCGACACCATGATGGTCGGTCGCACCTCGGTGAGCTGGGTGGGCACCCGCTCGATGGACTCCACGTAGTTGATCTGCACGCCGTAGCCGAAAAAGACGTAGTCCACCGTGCGCTCGAAGACGTGGGAGAGGGGCAAGAAGCTCATGGACACGTCCCGCTCGGTGATGGGAAAGAGCGGTCGTACCGCCTCGATCTGCGAGACGAAGTTGCTGTGCGAGAGCATGACGCCCTTGGGATCGCCGGTCGTGCCCGAGGTATAGATCAGGCTCGCCAGGTCCTTGCCGGCGAGGGGCGGCGGCGTCCACCGCTGCCGTCGCGGCGGCGACGGCAGCTCGGCGAGCGACGGCACCCCCTCCGCCAGCCCCGCGTCGATACCGACCACCCGCACGTGGGGAAGGTCAGCCACTGCCTCGAGGGCCGTTCGCGCCCGCTCCCGACCCGACACCACCAGCAGCCTGCTCCCCGAGTCCTTGACGATGTAGCGCACCTGGGATGCCGGCAAGGTGGCGTAGAGCGGCACCGACACGGCACCCAGGAGGTGACAGGCGAAGTCGACGACGTGCCACTCGGGGCGGTTCTCCGAAAAGAGGGCCACCCGGTCCGAAGGACCGACGCCTGCGGCCCGCAGCTTGTCGGCGCACTCGCGAGTGGCCCGCTCGAACTCCTTCACCGTCAGGCTCCGCCACCCCTTGCCGGCCTTGATGCGCAGGAGCTCCCGGCGGGCCGGGAACGTTGTCACCACGTGCTCGAACAGATCTCGCAGGGTCTCCATGCTCTCCCCCTCGGGCGTCGCGTCGCATTGTACGATTCCTGCTGCGGCAAGCTCAAGCTCCGGGTCCTTCCTGTCGAAGCAGGATAATAGTGCCATGGATGCCTACCGCCGCATGGCGCTGCGCCTCGCCTACCTGGGTAGCGCCTACGCTGGCTGGCAACGCCAGCCCCGGGCCAGGACGGTACAGAGCACCGTCGAGCACGCCCTGGCCACCCTTTACAAGGCACCAGTGCGCGCGACGGCGGCTGGTCGTACCGACGCCGGCGTCCACGCGGCGGGGCAGGTGATCCACTTCGACGCGCCGCTCGCGATTCCGCCGGCAGGTCTCGTGGCCGCCCTCAACACCCTCTTGCCCGCCGACATCCGGGTCCTCTCGGCGCGCTGGGTGGCACCGACCTTCGACGCGCGGCGCCACGCCCAGCGCAAGCACTACCGCTACCGCCTCGCCTGGGGTGCCCCCCTGCCGCCCTGGGAGGCCCAGCGGACCTGGCTCCTGCCGCGGCGGCCCGACCTCGATCTCCTGGCGGCGGCGCTCGAGCGCTTCGTCGGCCTGCACGACTTCGCTGCCTTTGCCCGCGCCGGCCACGCGGGTACCGGTCGGCTGGGCACCGTTCGACGGGTGGATACCGCCACGCTGCGCTGGCGTGGCAGGCGGGCCGCCATACACGTCGTCGGCAACGGCTTCCTGCGCGGGATGGTGCGGCGCATGGTGGGCAGCGCCGTCGAGGTGGCTCGCGGGGCGCATCCCCTCGCCTGGCTCGACGCCCTGCTGGCCGACCCCGCGGCGCAGCCACCCGCCCCGACCGCCCCGGCCCACGGACTCACCCTCGAGGCCGTGGCGTACGGCGCCCGCCGGTAACCGGCGCGGTCGGCACGAGCCCCATGCTAGACTGGCGCGGCCCATGAGGGATTTCGACCGCATCGCCCCGGTCGGCTCACCGGAACGACAGCTCCTCGAGGACATCCCCGCCGACCGGATGCCCCGTCACATTGCCATCATCATGGACGGCAACGGGCGATGGGCCCAGCAACGAGGCCTGCCACGGGTGGAGGGGCACCGGGCCGGCATTCGCGCGGTGCGCGAGACGGTGGAAGCCGCTGCCTCGCTGGGCGTCGAGGCACTGACCCTCTACGCGTTCTCGACGGAGAACTGGAAGCGGCCGCGCTGGGAGGTCCGGACGCTCATGGGCCTCCTCAAGGAGTACCTGCGCAAGGAACTCGACGTCCTTGTGGAGAACAACATCCGCTTCCGCCCCCTGGGCCGCATCTTTGAACTGGAGCTGGAAATCCAGCAAGGCCTCGCCCGCGCCGTCGCCGCGACCCGGGACAGCACCGGCATGCTCTTCCAGATCGCACTCAACTACTCGGGAAGGGCGGAGATCACCGACCTGGTGGCCGAAGCCGTGCGCCTGGCAGCCCAGGGGTCCCTCGACGCCTCGGCCATCGACGAGGCCTGGGTGTCGGCGCACCTCGCCACCGCGGGTGCGCCCGACCCCGATCTGCTCATCAGGACCTCCGGCGAGCAGCGGCTGTCCAACTTCCTGCTCTGGCAGGTGGCCTATACCGAGCTGTACATCACGCCGGTGCTCTGGCCGGATTTCCGAGCCCGGGACCTGATCGCGGCGGTCGCCGATTACGCCCGCCGCGAGCGGCGGTTCGGTGGCGTCATCGACGGTACCTCCGAGAACACCGAGGAGGACGAGGGGAAGGAGCACGGGTGATCGGCAACCGGGAGACCACGGCCTTCCTGCTGCTGCCGGTGGTCCTGGCCGCCATCGTCTTCTTGCCGGCGTGGGTCTACCTGGCGGCGGTGTGGGTGGTGAGCCTGCTTGCGGCTCGCGAGTTGCTCGCCATCCTTCGCCGCGTCCACCCCGCCACCCCCACGGTCCCGCCCCTGGTGGCCCTGGCCGTCGCCCTGCCCCTCGTCTGGCTGGGGGGCGTCGCCCACGCTGGTCCGGTGCTGGCCGGCGTCGTTCTCGTCCTCCCCCTCGCCCATCTCCTCGGCAAGCGCCCGGTTGTCGGGGTGAGCGGCGCCATGGCGGGCGCCGTCTTCGTCGCCGTCTACTTCACCGTCACCGGTGGGGCGATGGGGCTGCTCCGCACCTCCTTCGCCGGGGCGCTGGGGTGGAAGATCCTCCTCACCCACTGTCTGGTGATCTGGGGCGGGGACTCGGGGGCGTACTACGTCGGAACCCGTTTCGGCCGGCACCGCCTCGCGCCGGTGGTCAGCCCCAAGAAGTCCTGGGAAGGAGCTGTTGGCGGCACGCTCCTCTCCTTCTTCGCCATCTGGGTCTGCCGCACCGTTTTCTTCCCAGAATTGCCGTGGGGGCTGGGGCTTGCCGTGGCGGCCCTGCTCGCCGTCCTCGCCCCCCTGGGCGATCTCGTCGAATCGCTGTTCAAGCGCGACGCAGGCGTGAAGGACTCCTCGGATGCCATCCCCGGCCATGGCGGCTTCTTGGACCGCACCGACTCCCTGTTCTTCGCTGCCCCCTTCGTCCTCGCGCTCGTGCTCCTCGTGCCCCCCCCATGGTGAAGCGACTCGCCGTGCTCGGCTCCACCGGCTCCATCGGCCGCGCCACCCTCGACGTGGTGCGCCACTTCCCCGACCGGTTCACCGTCGTGGCCCTGGCCGCCGGACGCAACCTCGACCGGCTGCGGGAGCAGATCGTCGCCTTTCGCCCCAGCCTCGTGGCGGTGGCCGAGGAAGCTGCCGCCCGCACCCTCATGGCCGAATTTCCCGGGCTCGAGGTGCTTGCCGGTGACGAGGGACGCCTTGCCGTCGCCACGCACCCCGACGCCACCACGGTGGTGGGCGCCTTCGTCGGCGCCCTCGGCCTCGTGCCGACACTGCGCGCTGCCCAACTCGGGCGCGAGATCCTCCTCGCCAACAAGGAAACCCTGGTGGCGGCCGGCGAGCTGGTGATGGCCACGGCGGCCCGCTGCGGCGCCGTCGTGCTGCCGGTGGACTCGGAACACAACGCGCTCCACCAGGCCCTGCGCGTCGGGCCGCCGGGCAGCGTGCGCCGTCTCATCCTCACGGCCTCCGGCGGACCCTTCCGCACCACCCCCCCCGAGGCCCTGGCCAACGTCACCGTGGCCGACGCCCTCGCCCACCCGACCTGGCAGATGGGGGCCAAGATCACCGTCGATTCGGCCACCATGATGAACAAGGGGCTGGAGATCATCGAGGCCCACCACCTCTTTGGCCTGGGCGAGGAGCGGATTGCCGTGGTCGTGCACCCGGAAAGCCGCGTCCACTCACTGGTGGAGTACGTGGACGGCACCCTGATCGCCCAGCTCTCGGTAAACGACATGCGGTTTCCCATCCTCTACGCCCTCGCCTACCCCGAGCGCCTGCCGTCGCCCTTCGGCTCCCTCGACCTGGTCGCCGTCGGCGCGCTCCACTTCGAGCCCGCCGACGAGGCGCGCTTCCCGAGCCTGGGTCTGGCGCGGGCGGCCTTGCGCGCCGGCGGCACGGTACCGGCCGCCCTCAATGCGGCCAACGAAGTGGCGGTGGCGGCGTTTCTCGCCGGCACGATACGCTTCCCCGCCATTGCCGAGGTGGTGGCGGCGGTGAGCGAGGCCGAGGCGGCCCGCCCCCACCCCCTCGCCACCCTCGAGGACGTGCTCGCGGCGGATCGACGTGCCCGGGCCGAAGCCGCTCGGCTGATCGAGAAATTTGTCGGTGCTGGCGGAGGTTTGGCGTGAGGGAACGGTGGTAGCCTTGCTCGTCAACGCTCTTGCCCTGGTGATCGTCCTCGGCGTCCTCGTCTTCATCCACGAGGGCGGCCACTTCCTCGCCGCCCGAGCCGTCGGCGCGCGGGTTAGCGTCTTCTCCTTCGGCTTCGGCAAGCGCCTGTTCGGTGTGCGGCGGGGCGACACCGACTATCGGGTGAGCCTCGTGCCCCTCGGCGGGTACGTCCGTATCGTTGGCCTCGGCCCCGACGAGTCGACCGCCGCCGGTGCCGCCGAGGCGGCCGAGGAGTTGTTGCCCCGCTGGCGGCGCGCCCTCATCCTGGTGGCAGGACCCATGGCCAACGTGGTGGGGGCGGTGGCCTTCTTGGCCCTCGCCTTCGTCGTCGGCGTGCGGGTGCCGGCGTGGCAGTCCGCTCCCCCGGAGGTCGCCTGGGTGGATCCTGCGTCGCCTGCCGCCGCTGCCGGGGTCCAGCCGGGGGACCGGGTCCTCAGTATCGACGGCACGGCCATCGCTACCTGGCGGGACCTGGAAATGGCGACGCTGTCGGCAGCGGGCCGCACGCTCACCCTGCGCCTCGTCCGCGGCGGCGAAGCAATGGACGTGACCGTGACCCCCACGAGCGTCAGCCGCTACGAGCTGGGGTACGCGGGGCTGGCGCCGCCCCTCCCGGCCGAGGTGCCCCGGGTGCTGCCGGGGAGCGCTGCCGAGGAGGCCGGGCTGAAGAGCGGCGACCGGATCGTCGCCATCGACGGCGAGCCGGTCCGTCACTTCTTCGACCTCATTCGCCTGGTAAGCGGACGGGCCGGCCAACGGATGGTGGTGACGGTCGAGCGGCAGGGAGCGCGTCTCGACCTCCCGGCCACCCCCCGCAACGTGGACGGCCAGGGCAAGCTGGGCATCCCGCCGCCGAATCCCACCGTCGTGCAGAAGCTCGCCATCCCCCCCGCGGTGGCCGAGGCGAGCCGCGAATGCTACCGGATGACCCGCGAGACCCTGGCCGTGCTCGGGCGGATGCTCACCGGCCGCTCCTCCATCAAGCAGATGTCCGGCCCCATCGACATTGCGCGTTTTTCCGGCGAGGCGGCTCGCGCGGGCCTGGTGAGTCTCATCTGGCTGCTCGGCGTCATCTCCCTCCAGCTCGCCATCTTCAACCTCTTGCCCATCCCGGTGCTGGACGGAGGACACCTGTCGATCCTCGCCGTCGAATCGGCCATCCGCCGCGACTTCTCCTTCCGCACCAAGGAACGGATCATCACCATCGGGTTTTGGCTGATCATCGCCCTCGTCGTCGTCGTTCTCGTCAACGACCTGGCGAAGAACCTGCCTTTCGACCTCGGCGAACTCTTGCCCGCCCGCTCACGCTAGCGGGTTCGTCGCTCGTGAGGGCGGTGCCGTCGGCCCGCCACGCCCGAAGCCTGGCGAGCGCCCGGATCACCTCGCGGTTCTCGGCGCCCGGTGGGATCTCCATCACCACCGGCACCGCCTCGAGGCGCGGCTCGGCCAGGAGGCGGCGAAAGGTGTCCTCGCCCAGCACGCCGTCGCCCGGTGCGGCATGGCGGTCGCGCCGCGCACCGCAGGGCACGGGCGTGTCGTTGCCGTGGACGAGCTCCGGGGCGAGGCGTCCCCAGGTGGCGGCCAGCTCGGCCAGCACCTGATCGAGGCCCTCGCCTCGGAGATCGTAGCCGGCGGCCCACAGGTGCGCCGTGTCGAGGCACACGCCGATCCGTGCCGCCCCGCCGGCGGGCACGAGGGAGGCCAGCTCGGCCGGCGTGCGGCCGAGCTGGTCGCCGGCGCCGACCGTCCCCTCGAGGAGGAGCGGCGCTGCACCCCTTCCCGCCGCCTCGAGGGCCTCGGCCACGGCGTCACGGCAGCGGCGAACAGCATCTCGGCGCGGGGAACCGACGGCCGAGCCAGGGTGGAGCACGACGCCAGCCAGGCCCAGCGCTCCGGCCACCTCGAGTTCCTCGGCGAGCACCGCCACCGACCGCCGGCGCATGGTGCGGTCGGGGCTCGCGAGGTTCACGAGGTAGGGAGCGTGGGCGAAGCACCGCCCGGCAAGGCCCGCCTCCTTGGCGAGGAGGCGGAAGCGGGCGATCTCGTCGTCCCCCCGCACGACCCCCCGCCAGCGACCGGGTGGACGGAGGAAGAGCTGCAGCGCCTCGCAGCCGCTCCTCGCGGCTGCCTGCACGGCCCTAGCAATACCGCCGGCGGCGGACAGGTGCGCGCCCACGAACGGCACCCGGATATGCTACATTGCCGCGTCGTGGGGGCGAGGATCCTGCGCCTGGTGGCGTTGCTGTCGGGGTTGTGCCTCGGCGGCGTGCTGGCCGCCTGGTTCGTGCTCTGGGTCGGCCTGCGGTCGACGGCGGTGCGGGTTCCGGACGTCCGCGGCATGGACAAGACCAGGGCCGTCGCCGTGCTCCAGGACAGCGGGCTCCTCGCGACCCTCCAGGAGGACGTGTTCGACACCGAGGTGCCGGTGGGACGGATCGCGCGCCAGCGCCCCGGCGCCGGCCTCGAGGTGAAGCGGGGGTCGGTGGTTCGCCTGTTCCCCTCGCAAGGGAGCGAGGTGCGGCGCGTGGGCACGCTGGTGGGTCTGCCTCTGAACCTGGCCGAAGCCGAACTCGAGGGGCTGGGGCTGCGCAGTGGCCGTCGTTGCCGTCTCGAAGAACAGGCCACGGCGGCGGTCGTGGTCGCCCACGCGCCCCCGGCCGGCGCCACCGTCGCACCCGGCGGCGCCGTCGATCTGCTGGTCAACGCGATCCCCCGTCGCACCCGGTACGTCATGCCCGACTTCGTCGGCGTCGACGAGGCGGTGGCGACGCGCGTCATCCGCGCGCTCGGCTTTCGCCTGGCGGCTCGCCAGGCGGTCCACTACCCTGGTGCCCGCGCTGGCATCGTCCTGCGTCAGGACCCGGAGGCCGGCGGTCCGGTGACGGAGGCCGAGGTGGTGGCCTTGTGGGTGAGCCAGTGACGGTACGCATCGCCCCGTCGCTTTTGGCCTGCGATCTGGGTCGGGTTGGCGAGGAGGTGGCCTCGGTGGTCGGCGCGGGGGCCGATCTCCTCCACTTCGACGTCATGGACGGGGTGTTCGTCCCCAACCTGTCGTTCGGTCCGGCCCTGTGCCGCGCAGTGCGGCACCTCACCCATCTCCCCCTCGACGTCCACCTCATGGTGCGCGATCCCGACCTGCTCCTGGAACCCTTCGCCGACGCCGGTGCCAACCGCCTCGCGGTGCACGTGGAGGCGGTCCCCCACCTCCACCGGACGCTGACGCGAATTCGCACCCTCGGAATCTCGCCGGGCGTCGCCCTCAACCCCCTCACGCCCGTCTCGGCGCTCGCGGAGTGCTGGCCGTTCGTCGACTTCGTCCTCGTCATGACGGTGAACCCCGGCTTCGGCGGGCAGCGGTTCATTCCGGAGATGCTGGACAAGGTGGCGCGGCTCGCCGAGATCCGCGCGGCTTGCTGCCCCACCGTGGAGCTGGAGGTGGACGGCGGGGTGGATGTGGACAATGCGCCAGCGCTGCGGCAGCGCGGCGTCGACGTCCTGGTGGCCGGCACCACGGTGTTTGCCGCCGCCGACCGTCGCCAGGCCGTGGCCGCCCTGCGCGGTGAGGAGGGTGCGTGAGAAGAGTCGCTCTGCTGCTCGTCCTGCTGGCCTCGATCCCAGGGTGCCGCTCCGCCTCCGAGGAGACCCGGTTCTTCGACGAGGTGGGCGCCCTCGCCAAGGAGGAGATCCTCGCCAAGGGCGATGCACTGGCGGCGGCCAAGAAATGGGAGAAGGCGCGCCGCTACTACACCTTCCTTGCCGACGCCTTCCCCAACGACCCGCTGGGTCGGCAGGCGGCGCTCAAGGTGGCCGACACCTTCTTCGCCGAGAAGACGGTGGAAGGTCTCACCGAGGCCCAGCTCCGCTTCCGCGACTTCTCCAACCGCTACCCCAACGACCCGAACCGGGCCTACGCCCTCCTCATGCTCGGCAAGTGCAACCTGGAGCAGTCGCGCGGACCGATGCGAGACCTCACCCCCGTTCGCGAGGCCGCGGCCGCGTTCAAGCAGGTGGTGGACCTGTTCCCCGCTTCGCCGCAGGCGGCCGAGGCGCAGGAGCTCCTCGCCCGGACCCGGGAAACGTTGGCGGAGCACGAGTACCTGGTGGCCCGGTACTACTTCAACCTGCGCGCCTTCGATGGCGCCCGCATGCGTATCGAGTACCTCCTCGCCAACTTCCCCGCCTCGGCGGCGGCCGAGAAGGGTGCGGCGCTCCTCGAGGCCATCGAGGCCGCCGAGCGCCCTGCCGGGGGAGCGGCCGGCGAGGAGCGAGCGAGGACGACGCCCGCGCCGAGGCGCGACCGTTGACGGCAGCGTTTCGGTGCATTATTGTGGAGAGCGGAGCTAACAGTCTGTGACGGAGGGAACGAGTGCCATGGTCCGCGCAACCGTCGCTGTCCTAGCTATCCTCATGGCTTCCGTGGGAGTGGCGGAGCAGGCTGTCAGCCCCCCGCCGCGGCCGCTGCACCTGGTCGGCGATCACTGGACGCCGTACAACCCCCCCACCGAGTTCCCGGAAGGGACCAACGTCTACATCATCAAGCCGGGTGACACCCTGTGGGACCTGGCGGCCAAGTCCCTGGGCAACCCCTACCTGTGGCCGCAGATCTGGGAGCAGAACCAGTACATTCGGGATGCCCACTGGATCTACCCCGGCGATCCTCTGGTCATTGGCGTGCAGGCGGCAGCGGCTCCGGCAGCGGCTCCGGCAGCGACGCCAGCGGCGGGCGAGGCGGCCCCTGCGGCAGCGCCCGAGGCGGGGGCCGGCGAAGCGGCAGCTGCGGCCGAGGCGCTTGCACCGTCGGAGGTGCTTGATCTCGTGCCGGTCGGGTCGGAGGACGACATCTACTGCTTCGGCTACCTGGGTCGGGTGGACGAGGAACCAGAGATGACCGTCATGGCCGCCGAGCAGATGCAGTACCAGCAAAGTTACGGGACCGGCGATATCATCTACCTCTCCAAGGGTCAGGCGGAGGGGATCGTGGCCGGGCAGGAGTACTTCCTCATCGCCCCGGCGGGTCGGGTCCGGCACCCGGCGACGGGCGCCGTCCTCGGGCGAATGATGCGCTACGTCGGTCAGGCCCGCGTCATCTGCGTGCAGGAGCATACGGCTACCGCCGAGATCATGTCGTCGTGCGACGAGGTGCTGGTGGGCAACTGGCTCAAGCCGTTCGAGGCGCTCCCCATCCCCATGGCCGCCCTGACCGCGCCGGCGACGCGCTGCGACCTCCCCAACGAGAAGCCCAAGGGCTACATCGTCTACAGCAAGGACGGGGTGGTCAGCTTCGGGCAGGATCAGGTGGTGCTGATCGACCTGGGGGCGAGCGACAACCTGGCGCCCGGGAGCATCGTGACGCTGTACCGCGACAACCCGGTTCAGGGCGCGCCGCGCATCATCCTGGGCGAGGCTGCCGTGTTGACGACGGGCGACCACTGGGCGTCGGCGAAGATCATGTCGTCGGCCTTCCCCATGAGCGTCGGCGATCGGGTCGAGGTGAAGTGAGCGAGCAGGGACCTGCCGAGCCGGGTGACGCCCTGCGCGCCATCTCGGAGGCTGTGGTGTCGGTGGCCGACGCGCTCCTCGATCGCGGTGTCACCCTGGAGGAGGCGGTGGCCGCCTTCGAGACCCGGTTGGTCAAGCAGGCGCTTTCCCGGCACGGCGGCAACGTGTCCCAGGCCGCCGAGGCGCTGGGGATCCACCGCAATACCCTGCGGCAGAAGTTGCAGCGCAATGGGGTGAAAACGCCGCGCGGGAAGTGAGATGCTGCGCGGCCGCAGCCACCTGGCGCTCTGGCTGTGCCTGTTGGGCGGGTGGTTCCTCGGCTGGCAGGGCGAGCGGCTCGTCGCCCCGCCCGTCGACGTGAACTCGACCCTCCCCGCCCGGCCCGCCTCGACGTTGCTCCTCGAAAGTACCGGCTGGCTGGAACGGGGGCCGAGCTTTCCGAAGCAGGTGGAAGACGCAGCTGCCCGGGCGGGGTTGGATCCAGCCCTGGTGGTGGCCGTCATCGAGGCCGAATCCGGCCACGACCCCCATGCCGTTTCGGCCCGCGGCGCCATCGGTCTCATGCAGGTGTTGCCCGAAACCGGCGCGTCCCTGGGGTTCGAGCAGGTTGCCGATCCGGCGGTCAACCTCGAGGCGGGCTGCCGGTACCTCGCCATGCTCCTCGAACGCTTCGGCGGCGATGTGGAGCTGGCGCTCGCCGCCTACAACGCCGGCCCGGGCGCTGTCCGCCGCTGGGGAACCATCCCGCCGTACCGGGAAACGCGCGACTTCATTGCCCGCGTGGCGGCCGCCTACCGCAGCGCCACCGGCGTGGAGCTCGACGCAGCGGCGCGGTTTTCGGCAGAGCTCTCAGGAGTCCTGTGAGTCGCGATCCTCGCCCCGTAGCGCCGACCTGAGGTTGCGGATCCCCTCGCCGATACCCCGGCCGAGCTGCCCCAGGCGGCTGGCGCCAAAGATGATCACGACGATCAGCAGCAGTACGAGAAGCTCCGGCAATCCGACCGAACCAAGCACGGCGGGTGTCCTCCGAGGCACGATTATAGCGCTTCGACGGCGGTGGGTCGTCGCGCGGCCTCGAGGAGCGGGCGGGGGGCGTCGAGGCGTAGCAGGGCCTCGCGGGCCGCGCATCGCGCCTCGGGGAGGAAGCGCAGGTACTCGCGCCGCCCCGCGGCGGCAAGGCGGAGAAAGGTGCCGATGACCTTGAGGCTGCGTTGCGCGCCGCACTCGACCACCCGGTCCTCCCACCCCGGCGCCCATCCGCACGCCGCCGCCACGGTCGGTATCGGCAACCACGGAGCCACCAGCTCGCTCCCCCGCCGTTCCCGCACGAGCGAGACCGCATCGTAGGTATCCGGACCGCCGCGCATGTCCTGGAAGTCCACGGCAACCACGCGGCCGCCGTGCCAGAGCAGGTTGTGGACGTGGCAATCCCGGTGCAGGAGCCGATAGGGATGCCGCTCCAGACGAGCCGCCAGCGCGTCGAGAAAAGGGGGGACCTGTCGGTCGTCGGCAACCCCGGTATGGACGGCGAAGGTGTCCAGCTCGCGGCGGAAGAAGGCGGCATCGAAGGGGGGGTTCGGGCAGTCGTGCCAGGGCGTCCGTTGGAACGCCTGCAGGGTGTCGAGGAGCGGCTCGGCAACCTCCCTCCCCCGCCCCTGGCAGGCGGCGTCGAGGAGCTCGTCGCCCAGGTCCTCGCTGACGACGCCGTGAGGGGCGGTCGAGAGCAGGCGAGGCAGCGGCAGTCCGCGCTCGAGGCCCCACGCCTGGACGGTGGCATCGCGGGCGGCCGTTGCCTCGCTCCCGGGCGGGTACAGGCAGGCCACCACACGGCTCCCGTCCCCGAGCCACACCCGCACAAAGCGGCGGTTCGAGGCGTCGCCGGCGAGGGGGACGACACGGACCGGGACGACCCCGAGAGGTTGCAGCAGGGTGCGGAAGCGCTCATCGAGCTCGTCGCCGCAGAGCACCAGGGCATGGTACTCCACGACAGCCAGGAGGTGACGGCGTGCCACAATACGCGAGGGACCGTCAGCCGGTCCCGGCGAGGGAGCATGGACACGCGTGGGAGCGACCCCCGAAGGGACGTGTTGGAGCTTGCGGCGGACGAGCTGGACCGCATGCTCGCCCCCCTCGATCCCCGTCCGTTTCGAGGGCGGCAGCTTCGCCACTGGCTGCTTCGCCGCCTCGCCGCGGATCTCGACGAGATGAGCGATCTCCCCAAGGCGCTGCGCGCGGCCCTCGGGGAACGTGTCCGGGTGCTCTCCCCCGCCGTCGTGGGGGAGCAGCGGGGGGCGGACGGGACCGTGAAACTCGCCCTGGCCTACGGGGACGGATCGGTGGTGGAAACCGTCGCCATGCCCGGCGAGGGGCGAACCACCCTGTGCTTGTCGTCGCAGACGGGTTGCGCCGTCGCGTGCACCTTTTGCGTCACCGGCGCCCTGGGCGCCGGCCGCAACCTGAGCGGGAGCGAGATCTTTGCCCAGTACCGCACCTTGCTGCGGCGGGAGAAGCTGCTCGGATCACCGGTCAACGTGGTGTTCATGGGGATGGGGGAACCCCTCCTCAACCGCGCCGGGGTTGGCGACGCCCTCGAATTCCTGTACGAGACGGTGAGCCCTCGGCGCATCACCCTCTCGACGAGCGGCATCCTCCCCGGCCTGGCGTGGCTCGCCTCCCTGCCCCGCCGCCCGAACCTGGCCGTGTCCCTCAACGCCACCACCCAGGAGCAGCGGGCGGCCTTGATGCCGGCAGCGGCGCGCTGGCCCCTGTCGGAGCTGCTCGCCGCCCTGCGGCGGTTCCCCCTCGAGCGGGGCCGCCGGATCACCGTCGAGTACGTGCTCATCGCCGGCGTCAACGACGCCCTCGAGGACGCGGCCCGGCTGCCACGGCTGCTGCGCGGCATCCCGGTCAAGGTCAACCTCATCCCCTTGAACCCCGACGCCGAGTACCTGGGCGGGCTCGCCGCCCCTGACCCTGCGCATGTGGACGCCTTTGCCGGCGTGCTGGCCGCTGCCCACCTCAACGTCACCGTCCGCTGGAGCCGCGGCCGCGACATCGCCGGGGCCTGCGGGCAGCTGCGCGGTCGCCGCGAGGGACGGGCGGGCGGCGAGCAGGTGAGCCGGCTGCACGGCGCCTAGGGCGCGTGCACCGCTCGAGGTCCCGTGCGAACCACCGCGCTCCACTGCCGGCCGGCGGCGACGCCATCGCGTCTGAAGGAGTGGTAGGTGGAGGTGCAGGCGGTGCACCCGCTCAGGCAACGGATCTGGCCCCGCGGCAGGGACAACGCCGCAAGGCGCGCCACGGCCCAGCGTTGCAGGTCGACGGCGGCGCCAGCCGCCCACTCGTCACCGGTGACCGGCACGGCGGCGAGGGCGGCGCGCACCTCATCGCCAACGCGATAGTGGCAGGGGCCAACGCCGACCCCGATGACCGCCGACAGGGCGTGGGGCGGAATACCGAACTCGTTGGTCACTCGCCGCACCGTGGCGCCGAGGATGTCGGCGGCGAGCCCTCGCCAGCCGGCATGCACCATGGCCACGAGCTGGGGAGCCACCAGGGCAATGGGGAGGCAATCGGCGGTGACCACCGCCAGGGCCACGAGGGGCTCGTCGGTGATGAGGGCGTCGCACCGGCCCACCAGGTGTGCCGTGGGCGGCAGCGGCGCTTCCTGCCCGTAGACGAAGGATCGGGCCGTGTGCTGCTGCTCCCCGAACAGCACCGGGATGGGTCGTCCGAGGGTCCGAGCCACTACCTCCACCGCGGACGCCACGGCATCCGCGGCGGTGCGGGCCGTCGGGGTCACCGTGGCGTCAGCGAAGAACACCAGTGCGTCGCCGATTCGCGTGGTCTGCACGCCGCTCGTGGCGCGGGTCTCGAACACGCGCGTATGCTACACTCCCTCGCCGGTGGCCGTGGGCAAAGCAGCGCGAGGGGTTCCGAGAGGGCGAGGGCATCGCGGCGCCGGCGCTCGCGTTGTGGGGTGCTGTGGAGCGGTAGTGGTGAGGGACGCCCGGTGATCCTTCTCGAGGACGTGGCCAAGAGCTACAACGGTCGGCCGGCCCTGCGCGGGATCAGCGCCTTTGTCGAGCGGGGCGAGTTCGTTTTTCTCACCGGCGCCTCGGGCGCCGGCAAGAGCACCTTGCTGCGTATCCTCTACCGGGCGGAGCTGCCCGACCACGGCCGCGTCCGGGTGGCCGGGTTCGATCTTCTGGCCTTGAAGCGCGGCGAGGTGGCCGCCTTCCGGCGGCGGCTGGGAGTGGTGTTCCAGGATTTCAAGTTGCTTCGCCGCCGCACGGTGGGCGAGAACATCTGCTTTGCACTCTCCCTGCTCGATGTGGGCGAACGGGAGCAACAGCGCCTCGCCTACCTTGCCCTCAAGCGGCTGGGCCTCCAGCACCGGCTGGGGGCGTTTCCCGACGAGCTGTCGGGTGGGGAGCAGCAGCGGGTCGCCATCGCCCGCGCCCTGGTCCGCCAGCCCGACCTCATCCTCGCCGACGAGCCCACCGGCAACCTCGATCCGGAGCGCTCCCACGAGCTCATGGAGTTCTTCAAGGAGGTCAACTACCAGGGCACCACCGTGCTGGTAGCCACCCACGATCGCTCCCTGATCGCCGCCCACCCCGCCCGCACCCTCACCCTCGAGCGAGGTACCCTGCAGCGGGACGGCTGGGGGATCTCGTGAACCGGCACGCGGCCCGAGAGGTGCTGCGGCAGCTCAAGGAGTCGGGCGCTGAGGGTCTCGTCGCGGTGCTGCTTTTGGCCGTCGCCACCACCTGGGCCGGCGTCCTCGTCGCCGCCAGGTCGTGGCTGCGCGACCAACTCCTCGCCCAAGGCGGCTCGGCCAGTGTGGTGGCCACCCTCCGCACCGGTGGGGACGAGGGCGGTCTTGTCCGGGCGCTTGCCGGCGCCTTTCCCCAGGCCCAGGCGGCGGTCGTGCCGGCCACGGCCGTGCGGCAGCGGCTTGCCGAGTGGTTCCCTGAGCTCGCTCCCCTGGTGGGCGGACTGTCGGCGAGCAGCTTCCCCGCCCTCCTCCAGGTGACGGTGCCGACGGAGACCGAGGCGCAGCTGGTCGCCTGGCTGGGGAATCGTCCGGAGGTGGTGGTGGCCCACAGCTCACGCCTGTGGCAGCGCCGCTTGGGCGACGTGGCGGCACGGGTGGCACTCGTCGGCTGGATCGCCGGCGCGGTGCTGCTCGGCGGCTGCCTGGTGGTGGTGCTCCTGGTGATCCGCCTGTTGGTCCTGTCGCACGCCGACGAGATCGGCATCATGCGCCTCATCGGCGCGCACGAGGGCGCCATCCGCGGGCCCTACCTGGCCTGCGGGCTCACCTTCGGCCTGGCCGGCGGGCTGCTCGGCGCCGGCGTCCTGGGCACCCTCGTGGTGGCCGTGCGCTCGGTCCTCCCGAGCTTCAGCGTGGCCGTGCCCCACCTCCTCGCCCTGCCCCTCGTGGGCGCGGCGGTGGGCGTGCTCGGCGCGGCCATCGGCCTCCTGTCGCTCCCGCGGGAGCCGTGAGGGTAACGACCGCGACGCCGGCGTCCACCACCGACGTCGGCAGCAGGAACGGCGCCACGAAAAAGGCCACCCGCAGCGACGGGTGGCCCGGACGAGAGGTGCGTGACGGTCAGCGCGAGGGCGGGGGGGTCGCCGGCGCGCCGCCGATGCTCTGGTACTGCCGCTGGAGCTCTTCGAGCTTCTTCATCCGCGCGGCTTCCTCGTCAGCCTTCTTGTTCTGGTCGGCCAGGGTCTGCTTGTTGCGCATCTCGGCGACCTTCGTGGGGTTGCCCGCCTGCTCGTAGGCCTGGGCCGCTTCCTGGTAGCGCTTGGCCTTGTCGAGGACGAAGCCGAGGGAGGTGTAGATCTGGCGGCGCAGCTCGGTCTGCGGTCCCTTGGCCAGCGCCTTGCGGAAGTTGGCCTCGGCTTCGCCGAGGTTCTCCTTGCCCAAGTAGCACTGGCCGCGGTAGTAGAGGACCAGGGCGTTGTCGAGACCGCTCTTGTCGAGCCAGGCGAGGGCGTCGTTGAAGTTCTGGGCGCCGAGGAGCGCCTCGGCGGCCATGAGCGCCCCTTCCGGGCCACCACGCTTTTCGGCCAGCTTGGTGGCCACTGCCGCCACCGCATCGTAGAGGCTGCGCTTCTGGGCGCCACTCGCCAGGCGCGCGGCGCGCGTGCCCGCGGCCACGGCATTGCGACCAAGGGTCGTGTTGCCGGACACGTCGAAGCCGCGGCGGTACGCCTCGAAGGCCTCGGCGTTGCGATCCGCGCGCGAATACGCGTTGCCCAGGAACCCCCAGGCCTCGCCGTTGTTGGGGTCGGCCTGGGTGGCCTGCTTGCCGAGCTCGATGGCGGGCGACGACTGGCCCTGCGCCAGGGCCACCTGCCCCTTGGCCACCAGCACCGCGGCTTTCTGCGCTGGCTTGAGCCCCTCCACCGAGAGGCCCTGGAGCACACTGGCAGCCTCGGACGTCAGGCCCTGGTCCAGCATGGCCTGCGCGGCGGCCACGGCGTAGCCTGCATTGGTCGGCTCCAGGTGGACTGCTTCCCGGTACGCCTTCAAGGCCTCGCCGTCGCGCCCGAGGTTGGCGAGGACCTTGCCGAGCATGAAGTGGGCACCCGCATACTGCGGGTTTTGCTTGACCACCGCCTGGAACTCCTGCAGCGCCGTCTGCCAGTCCTTCTTCTGGTACGCCGCCATGCCGGCGTTCCAGTCTGCCGCCGCGGCGGCAGCAACGGCAACGAGGACAGCACACCCCACGGCAATTCGTCGCATAAAACCCCCCTCAGCCGGAGACGAGCGGCGTCACCCGCCGCAGGAATTCGCCAGCCTCCTCTCCGCCCTTGAGCAGAGAAATGACCCGGGCCAGGTGGTCCACCATGCTCTGGACCGCCGCCATGCCCTTGCCTTGCTCGATCTCGGTGCGCGCCATGCGGTACTGCTTCTCCACCGACTTGGCCCCACCGGGGCCCACCAGCTCCTCGGCGATCTTGCGGATGTTCTCCGTGAGCGCCAGGAGGGTCGTGGCGGATGGCCCGGCCGGCGTTCCCTGGGCGGGGCGCTCGTTGGTGTCCCGAAGGCCAATGAGGCCAGAGGAGATCAACCCAAAGAGCACCTTGCACACCTCGAAGGCGGACAGCTTCGTGGCCTCCTCGAGCTGGCGGATGGTGCGCTGGCCGTCGATCTTGGTGACCACCACCCACTCCTGGGGGGAAAGGGTCACCTGATCCTGGCCCGCCTGACGGGGCTGAAAGTAGGGAATGAGATCGAGAGACGGGATGCGGCGCTGCAGGACTCGCCATTCGTCGAGCCGCCGCGCCGCCTCCATCATCAAGCTTGCGTTGGACTTGGTCACCGTGACCTGGTCGGACTCCACGTTCGGGGTGAAGATGAAATGGCCCTTCTGCCAGATGGCCATCTCGTACACCGCGTTCTCGCCGCGCAGCCCACCCACGAACGCATCGGTGATCTGGCCGTCGCGAAGGTAGATCTTGCCCTCGGCCCCCTCGCCGGAGATGCTGAACACCCCCGTCTTCCCCGACACGCTGACCAGCTGGATCACGTCCGGGAAGGCAATGTCGGCCAGGGAGCCTTGCAGCGCCATACCCTCACCTCACTGCAGCCTGAACGTCACCGTCACGGTGATGAGCACCTCCACTGGTCGACCGTTCAAGGTGGAAGGTTCGTACTTCCACTGCTTCACCGCCTCGACGGCCGCCTCGGTCAAACCCATGGGAAGTGTACGCAACACCTTGACGTCGCGCACGTTCCCCTGCTTGTCCACGGTGATCTCGAGGATGACGATCCCCTCCATCCGCGCCTTGCGGGCGATCTCCGGATAGATGGGCTTGACCTCGTGGACCTTGCGCGGTTCCTTGATCTGGCCGCCGACACGGATGGGACCCGTGTCCTCCACCGGCGCCGGCGGGGCATCGGGCACACCGAAGATGGCATCGTCCGGAATCAGGTCGGGCAGCACCTCCTCCGGCTCGATCTGGCGTACCGGCTCGGGCTCGTCAGGCGTCGGGTCGGGGATGGGGACCCGCACCGTCCGCGGCCGCAGCACCTCGACCTGCTTGCGAACCTCCGGCGGCTTGAACTTGGGCTGCTGCACCACGAAGATCTTGCGTTCCTTCTGCTGCGCCGCGTGGACCTTGGCCGCCATCTCGGGGAACTCGATCATGAAGAGGACGACGTGAAAGACCACCGCGACGACCGTGGCGATGCGCAGCAGCTTCTTGTCCTGGTTGTACTCCTCGGCCAGGGTCAGCAGTTCGGCGAGGTAACTGTCCTGCGGCAGCTCGTGGTTGTTGGTGGGCGCCTGTTCGCTCATGCTCGCCTCCCTGCCTACTGGATCAGGACGCCGAGCGCGCCCCACACGTTCTCAACCTCCCGCTGGGTCGGCAGCGTGATGTTGAGCTCCTTGCCGAGATTCAGCTTGGTCTTGACCTGGCGCAGCTCGTCGAAGGCGTCCATCATGGCACCGTAGGGCGCCTGGGGAGCCGGCCTCAAGATGACCGGCTTGGAGATGACCGGCGGATTGGAACCCGGGTCGATCTTGGTCCGCAGGTAGTTCGCCACCTGATCCAGCGCCATGGGCTTGTTGTCCACGACGAACGATCCGTCGGCGCGCACCTGGAAGAACACGGCTTCCTCGGCCTGCACCTCCGAGCGGGTCGGATCTTCCTTGGGCACGGCGAAGTCGAGCCCCTTGGTGCTCGAGAAGGCCATGGTCAACATGAAGTAGATGATGAGGAGGAAGGTCACGTCGGCCATGGAGCCGGTGAAGATCTCGGCGCTCGCCCGTTTCTTGGTCATCTTCATGGCCGCCCCCTACCCCTGGTCCTCGAGGGTCCGCTGCTCCGACAGAAGGTAGATGGTCTGCACCTTCGCCTGCTTCAGGGCGTCGATGATCTGATCGACGACCTGATAGCGCGTCCCCTTGTCTGCTTTGACCACGAAGGCGTGCTTGGGATCCCGGGCGACCACGTCGGCTGCGAAGCTCTGCACCTCCTCGACGCTGGGGACCGGCACTGCCGTCTCCTTGCCAGCCGAGACGCGAATGACGCCCTGGAGATCCACGGACACGTACGCGGACTCGCGGGGGACATCTTCGCGGATCAAGGTGCGCGGGAGCTGGACCTGCACCTTGTCCACCTCGATGTTGTAGGTGATGACGAAGAAGATGATGAGGAGGAAGACGATGTCAGCCATCGAGGCGGTCGGGATGTAAGGGTTCGGCCGCTGCCCGACTTGCCTGAACTTGAGCATCTTACGCCTCCGCACCGCCTCCGCTGCCGTAACGCTCGCTGTCCATCTCCACGAAGGTTTCCATGAGCATGTTGGAGGCCGTCTCGATGTCGCGCATGAACTTGTTCACCCGGCTCATGAAGTAGTTGTAGAACAGCTGGGCCGGGATGGCGATGAGCAGACCGGTCGCCGTGGTGATCAACGCCTCGGAGATCCCTGCGGCCACCGCGCCCGGGTTCGAAAGTCCAGCGGCCGCGAGGGTCGCGAAGGACTTGATCATGCCGGTCACCGTGCCGAGGAAGCCGAGCATCGGCGAGACGTTGGCGGAACTCGAAAGCACCATCAGGCCGCGCTCGAGCCGACCGCTCTCGAACACCGCCGCGCTCTCGATGTTCTTCTCGATGTCCTCCTTGGCGTGGCCGTAGCGGAGCAGCGCCGCCTTGACGACGGAGGCCACCGGGCCCTTGTTCTCCTCGCACACCTTGATGGCCGCCCGCACGTCGCGGTTCACCAGGAGCGCCTTCCGAACCTTCGACAGGAACTCGTTGACGTTGATCTTGGCGCGTCGCAGCGCCAACCAACGCTCGACGATGAAGGTCGCGGTGAGGATGGAGAAGATGAGGAGCGGCCACATCATCGGTCCGCCCTGCTGGAAGTAATTGAAGAGATCTCCGAACACTGACGTTTCCTCCCCGGTCTCGTGGCGCCGGGGTTTCTCCCCGGCCCCTCGTTATCTTACGCGGCACGAGCTTTTTGGGCAACACAAGCCACGACGCGGGATGCTACCACACCCCCCTGGACACGTCAAGGAGCGTTCCAGGCGTGGCAGAGGGCCAGGGCCAGGGCGTCCGCCGCGTCCGCCGGCGGCGCGTGGGGGAGGCCCAGGTGGCGTTGCACCATGAAGGCGACTTGCCGCTTTTCGGCGCGGCCGTGCCCGACCACCGCCATCTTGACCCGCGCCGGCTCGTACTCGTGCACCTGCACCCCGCGCCGCCCCAGGGCGGCCAGCAGCGCGCCGCGCGCCTCAGCGAGCGCCAGTGCCGCCCGCGGCAGCGCCGCGGCAAAGGTCACCTCGACGGCGGCAACGTCCGGCCGCTCCCTGGCCACCAGGTCGTCGAGCTGCTCGACGAGACGAGCGAGAAGGAGGGCGCGCGGCGCGGCGCGGGGCGGCCGGAAGCACCCGTAGCTGCACGCCACCACGTGCTTCCCCTCCACCTCCACGAGCCCCCACCCGGTGACCCGCGAACCGGGGTCGATGCCGAGGATCCGCCGCCGCTCAGCGCGCCTCGAGGAGGCTGGAGTCGATGTCAAAGTTGGCCCAGACGTTCTGGACGTCGTCGTGGTCCTCGAAGGCTTCCATGAGGCGGATCATCTGATCCGCCCGCTTGTCTTCGAGGCGGACCTGGGTGGTGGGTACCATCTCGACCTTGGCCTGCTCGACGGGGAAGCCGCGCTGCTCCAGCGCCGCCTTGACCTTGTGGAGATCTTCCGGGGCCGTGTACACCTCGTAGAGCTCGGGGTCCTCGGCAAAGAAGTCCTCGGCCCCGGCCTCGAGCACCGCCTCCATGACGGCATCTTCGCTGCCAGCGCTCTTGGGCAGGATGAGGTAGCCCTGCTTCTTGAAAAGGTACGACACGCACCCCGATTCCCCCAGGTTGCCCCCGTGCTTGCCGAACAGGTGGCGGATCTCGGCGGTCGTGCGGTTCCGGTTGTCGGTGAGGACCTGGAGCATCACGGCCACGCCGCCGGGGCCGTACCCCTCGTAGACCACCTCCTCGTAGGCCACCCCCGGCAGCTCGCCGGTGCCCCGCTGGATGGCCTTGGTGATGTTCTCGGCAGGCATGTTGGCCGCCTTGGCCGCCTGGATCGCGGCGCGCAGCCTGGGGTTGCCCTCCGGGTCGCCTCCCCCTTCGCGAGCCGCGGTGGTTAGCTCGCGGATGATCTTCGTGAAGAGCTTGCCGCGCTTGGCGTCGGCCTTGCTCTTCTTGTGTTTGATGGTGCTCCATTTGTTGTGACCCGACATGGATACCCCCGGCGCTGCCGGTCGCGTCCCGGCATTCGGATTCTACACCGGTGCGAACCGCCGGCGCAGGGGGCGGCCTTGACTTGCCACGAAGCTCCCACCACAATGAGGGGGGTTCGCGAACGAAGTGGCGGAGGCATGAGCCAAAACATCCTTCTCATCGATTACGAACCACGGACCATCGCACGGGTCACCGAGGCGTTGGCGCCCCTCGGCTACCGCGTCGACGTGGCCAAGGACATCGACGCGGCCGTGGGGGCGTGCGCCAAGATCGAGCCTCGACTGGTGATCATCACCTCGGTCTTGCCGCGCCTCAAGATCGAGGACGCCGTCACGCAGTTGCGGGCGCGGGCGGGGCTTCGCCACACCCCCTTCCTCGTCCTCATGAGCGGCTACAGCGGCACCGACCGCCGTGGCGATGCGGCGGCCCTCGGCGCCCAGGCCATCGTCGCCAAGCCGTTCTCGGCCGAGGAGCTTCTCGCCGAGGTGCGGGCGCTCCTCGCGGCGCCGCGTCCGCCGACGGCCGTGAGTTCCGATACCCGCAACGAAGTCCTCGAAGCGCTGCGCCGCAGCGCTGGCCTGCAGGGCGAGGCCGGCACCGTCACCTCCGAGGACCTGTTCGGTGATCTCATCGCCGACGAGGCCGAGGCCGCCCCGACCCCGGCCGACACCCAGCGCATCAGTATCCAGCCCGAACCCGTGGTCGCCAAACCTGCCCCGCCACCGCCCCCGGCCATGGAGGTCGCCACCACCCAACCCCTGAAGGTACCGGCCGTTCCGCCGCGGCCCAAACCCGACACGGCGGTGGAACGGGTGCTGGAACACACCCTCGGCGAGGTGCTCGTCAAGCCGGCGGCACCGCCTCGCGAGGCACCCCCCAGCGATACCTCCGTCGATCGCCTCCTGGAGCAGACCCTCTCCGGTCTCGACGTCCCCCGTCTCAAGGCCAAACCGCGGCCGCCGCAGCCGGCCCCCACGCCGCCGGTCCCACCACCTGGCGAACCGGTGCCACCGCCCAGCCCGGAGGGCAAGATGGCCCCATTGCCGGGCGGAACTCCCTTCGGGCAGTACGAACTCATCGAGCTCATCGCCACGGGCGGCATGGCGGAGGTCTACAAGGCCCGCATGCAGGGCGTCGAGGGGTTCCAGAAGATCGTCGCCATCAAGCGGATCCTCCCCCACCTGACGGACAACGACGAGTTCGTCACCATGTTCATCGACGAGGCCAAGCTGGCCGCCCAGCTCCAGCACCCCAACATCATCCACATCTACGATCTGGGCAAGATCGAGCGCTCCTACTACATCGCCATGGAGTACATCGACGGCAAGGACCTGCGCTCGATCCTCCGGCTCCTCGAGGAGTCGGGCCAGCGGATGCCGCTCCGCCTCGCCCTCTTCATCGGTTCCCGGCTCGCTGCCGCCCTGAGCTACGCCCACCGCAAGAAGGACCTCCAGGGACGTGCCATGGCCCTGGTCCACCGCGACGTGTCGCCACAGAACGTGCTGATCTCCTTCGACGGTGACATCAAGCTGTGCGACTTCGGCATCGCCAAGGCGGCGTCCAAGGCCTCCCACACCCGCGCCGGCGCGCTCAAGGGCAAGCTCCAGTACATGTCCCCCGAGCAGGCGTGGGGGAAGGGGATCGACCACCGCTCGGATATCTTCTCGCTCGGACTGGTGCTCTACGAGATGGTGACGGGGCTCAAGGCCTTCGCCGGCGATTCGGAGCTGTCCATCCTCGAGCAGGTCCGCTCGCCGCGCCTGGCCCCGCCTCACGAGGTGGATCCCACCGTGCCGGTCGAGGTGAGCGAGGTGATCACCAAGGCGCTCAAGGAGAACCGCGAGGAGCGCTACCAGACGGCCGCGGAGCTGGCAGCGGCCCTCGACGGTCTCCTCCAGGGCATCAAGCCGGCGCCGACGGCCAGCGACCTGGGGATGTTCCTGGCGCGTCTCACCGGCCGCGAGAAGCCGGCCGTCGAACCGGTGGCGGCCCCCGTCCCCGCCCCACCGCCACCGGCCGCCGAGGTACCGCCGCCACCGGTGGCCAAGCCCGCACCGCCGGTGATCCCCGCCCCGCCGCCGAGGCCGGCCGTGGTCATGCCGCCCCTCGAGGACAGCGGTGTCGCGCCACCGCCGCGCACGCTGCCCATCGGGGCCATGGCCGGTGGGGCGGCAGCCGTGGTGATGGTCGTACTGGCCGTGCTCCTCTACCCGCGCTTGAAGGGCGGCGGTCAGCCGCCCCTGCCCACGCCGGCACCGGAAACGGTGGAACTGGCGCGCCAGCTCACCCAGGACGCGCTGGCACGACAAGGGGTGGCACCGGCCGAGCCGACGCCCGAGCCCGTGCCTGTCGTCGCGACACCCGCGGCCGCGCGAGCGACCCCGGCCGCTGCGGTGGCGACCCCGCGTCCCGAGCCCACGGCGCCTGTCGTCGCCACGCCGGCACCAGCGGCGGTGCCGACAGCCGCGCCGGCGCAGCTGCCGCCAGCCGTCGCCACCCCCGAACCTACGGCGGCACCGGTAACACCTCCGCCAACGCCCCAGCCTTCGCCCACCCCACCCCCGGTGGCCACGCGCGTGGCGGCCGTCGCGGAGGAACCGCAGGTCCGCGAGGGCGACTTCGTCCCGGCCAGCACGCCCGGTCTCGTGCCGCCCGAACCCATCGTCAACCCGCGCCCCGCCTATCCGCCCCTCGCCGCCCGCCAGCGGGTCGGCGGCACGGTGATCATCCAGGTGCTCGTCGACGAGACCGGCGCCGTTCGCGAAACGACGCTCTTGCGCGGTGTGAAGCCGGATCTCGGCCTCGACGCCGCCGCCGTCAGCGCCGTGCAACGGTGGCGCTTCAAGCCCGCAACCCTCAACGGGGTCAAGGTGCGGACCCATTACACTGCAGTGATTCCATTTAGACCATGAACGGAGGCACGGAACATGTCGGTTCTCACTGATCAGCAGCGCAAGTTCTACGAGGAGACCCGCAAGGTCACCAAGCAGGAGATCGCCGACCTCGAGAATCAGATCCAGGAGGAACTGCAGCGTGTGAAGCAGCGGATTGCCGAGCTGCAGGCGGCGCAGAAGGCGGCGCGGCAGATGTACGACGCGGCCTGCCAGCGCCTGGGGATCCCCAACGACCTGGAAGAGGCGAGCGGCGAGTAGCTCGCGCCGCGCGCTGTGGAGCAGTATCTGGTGCGCCGCCGCGGTGGCGGGGGAGCTGGGTGTCCTCCACGCCACCACCATCGTGGATCAGGTCGGCGAGGTCGTTCCCTCGGGGCCGGTACAGCGGATCGTCACCCTGGCTCCCGACGTCACCGAGCTGGTGTTCGCCGTCGGGGCCGGCAACCGCGTGGTTGCCGCGGCCCCCTGGAGTGATTTCCCGGCCGAAGCGGCGCGCCTCCCCCGCATCGTTCCCACTGACCCCGAGACCATCGTCGCGGTGCGTCCCGATCTCGTCCTCGCGTCCACCGCCGGTAACGAGCCCACCGTCGTGACGCAGTTGCGCCGCGTCGGGGTACGGGTGGCGACCTTCGACGTCACCTCCTGCCGCCGCCTCGCCGAGGCCTGCCACCTGCTCGGGGAGCTCCTCGGCACCGGCGAGGCGGCCAGGCAACTGGCTCGGGAGGTACGCGAGCGCTGCGCCACGGCCAGCCGTCGCGCGGCGCCCCTGCCCCGCCGCACGGCCCTGTACGTGGCGTGGTGGGACCCCCTGGTGGTGGCTGCCCCGGGGACCGTGCACGACGATCTGCTGCGGCTGGCGGGTCTCGTCAACCGGGCGCCGGCCGGCGGGGGTCGGTACCCCCGCGTGGACCCCGAGGTCCTGCTCGACCCGACCCTCGACCTGGTGGTCGCCCCGCGCGATCCGAGCGGGGTCGCGCTCCATGCGGCGCTCGTGGCACGGCCGGCGGGGCGGCGACTGGCCAGCGGTTCGCTGCCCGTCATCTGGCTGCCCGCCGATCCGGCGAGCCGCCCCGGGCCGCGATGGCCCATCGCCCTCGAGACGCTGCTCTCGGCGCGCGAGGCCCGGCCGTGAGTTCTCTTGGCCGCGACCTGGCGCTCGCCACGTTGCTTCTCGCGGCGTTGGCGGCGGGGCTTGTCTTTGGCGGCCCTGCCCTCACCGCCACCGAGGCGGCCGCCACCCTCCTCGGGCGAGGCAGCCCCGAAGCCGCCACCATCGTCTTTTCCTTGCGTCTGCCTCGCGTGCTCCTCGCCCTCGGCGTCGGCGCCGCCCTGGCCATGGCCGGCGCTGCGCTCCAGAGCCTCCTCGCCAACCCCCTCGCCGATCCGTTCCTGCTCGGCGTCTCGGGCGGCGGCGCCGCTGCCGCCACCGCCGCCTACGCCCTCCTGCCCGCCACCTTGCTGGGCCTCGTACCGGCCGCGGCCATGGTCGGCGCTGCCAGCATCACGGTCGCGGTCTGGTGGATGGCCAGGGGGCCCCTCGGCACCTCCTCCACCCGACTGATCCTTGCCGGCGTCGCTGCCAACGCCTTCACCTCGGCCGCCATCCTCGCCATCCTGGCCACGGCGCCGACTCCGCGTCTGCCCGGGGCGCTGGCCATCACCATGGGCTCCTTCGCCGGCGCCACCGTGGCCAAGCTGGCGTGGCTCGCGCCCTACCTCGCCCTCGCCGCCCTCGTGCTCGTCACCCACGCCCGGGATCTCGGCCTCCTCGCCCTCGGCGAGGAGTCGGCCGCGGCCCTCGGCGTCGAGCCGGCGACGGTGCGGCGGCGGGTGTTTCTCGCCGCCGCCGCCCTGTCGGGCGGCGCGGTCGCCTTCGCCGGTGTCATCGGCTTCGTGGGGCTCGCCACCCCTCACCTGTGCCGGCTCGTCTGGGGCAACGACGTGCGCCGGCTGCTGCCGCGGGTGGCGGTGGCGGGCGCCGCCCTGACGGCCCTCGGCGACCTGGCCGCCCGCCGCCTCCTGAGTCCGGTGGAGCTTCCCGTCGGCGTCATCACCGCCCTTCTCGGCGTCCCCTTCTTCGTGGCGTTGCTGCGGAGGGCACCGTGACGGTGCTGTGCGCCGAGGCCCTGACCGGTGGCTACGGCGGGATGGCCGTGGTGCACGACGTCGATCTCGAGGTTCGGGCCGGCAGCTGCACCGCCATCCTCGGTCCCAACGGCGCGGGTAAGAGCACGCTGCTGCGGCTCCTGGCCGGCCTCCTCCCCGCCACCGCCGGCACCGTCCGGCTGCAAGGCCGACCGCTCACGGCCTGGCGGCGGCGGGAGATCGCCCAGCGCCTGGGGTACCTGCCCCAGTGGATCGACTTCTCCTTTCCCCTCACCGTGGAAGAGGTGGTGGAGCAGGGGCGCGCCCCCCACCTGGGGCCGTGGCGCCCCGCTTCCCCCCGGGACCGTGCCGCCGTGCGCAAGGCCATGGAGCGGCTGGGCTTGCTGCCCCTCGCCCGTCGGCCGGTGCGCAGCCTGTCCGGGGGGGAGCGACAGCGCGTCCTGCTGGCCCGGGCCCTGGCCAGCGAGCCGTTGGCCATCCTCCTCGACGAACCGTCCACCGCCCTCGATGTCCGCCACCAGCTCGAACTCGCCGCCACCCTGGGCGACCTGCTCCGGCAGGGGACGAGCTTGATCCTGGTGGTGCACGACTGGAACCTCGGCCTTGCCCTCGCCGAGGAGGTCATCCTCCTCAAGGACGGGCGGGTGGTCGCCCGCGGCGCCCCCGCGGCGGTGCGGGACGAAGCCCTCTTCCGCGCCGTCTTCGGCGTCGAGGTGCGAATCGTGCGCGACGACCCGTTCCCGCCGCGCATCGTGCCGACGGGACTCGGCTGAAACTCCGTTTCCTTGCCAGGGCCGGCAGGGGATGGTAGATTCCCCTCGGCCTATGGTCTGGTTCAAACGCACCGACCGCGATTCGAAACCGGGAAGCCGCCTGCCCGAGGGGTTGTGGCTGAAGTGCGATGGCTGCCGCGAGATCCTCTACCGACGGGATCTCGAGCGGGGCCTGTTCGTCTGCCCTCGCTGCGGCCACCACCACCGCATCTCGGCCCGCACGCGCCTCGCGCAACTCTTCGACGACGGCCGGTGGCGCGAGCTCTTCGGCTCGGTGTTCTCCACCGACCCGCTGGCCTTCGTGGACTCCAAGCCCTACGCCGACCGCCTGCGCGCCCTCCGCGACAAGGGGGTCCGATGCGACGCGCTCCTGGTCGGCCTCGGCAAGCTCAACGGCATGCGCCTGGTCATTGCCGCCATGGAGTACTCCTTCATGGGCGGCTCCATGGGCTCGGCGGTGGGGGAGAAACTGACGCGCGCCATCGAGCACTGCGTGAAGGCCAAGCTTCCCCTCGTCACCGTGGCGTGCTCGGGGGGCGCCCGCATGCAGGAGGGGATCCTCTCCCTCATGCAGATGGCCAAGATCTCCGCCGCCCTTGCCCGGCTCCACCAAGCCCGCGTGCCGTTCCTCTCCGTCCTCACCGACCCGACCACCGGGGGGGTGACCGCCTCCTTTGCCATGCTCGGCGACCTCAACATCGCCGAACCGGGAGCGCTCATCGGCTTTGCTGGCCCACGGGTCATCGAGCAGACCATCCGGCAGAAGCTCCCCGAGGGGTTTCAGCGCGCCGAGTTCCTCCTGGAGCACGGCATGCTCGATCTGGTCGTGCCGCGCCACGAACTCAAGGAAACCCTCGCGCGATGCCTGGCGCACTTGTCGTGACGAAGGCGAGCGCCGTACCGGCCCGTCGTGGCCGGAGCGGGGAGCGACCCCGGTGCCCCGAGCGGCGCCGCTAGCCCCCGACTGCGAAGCTGTCCTCGCCCGGCGCCTGGAACAGCGCATCGTGCCGGGCCTCGAACGCATGCATCGGGTCCTCGCGGCCCTCGGCCACCCCGAGGAGGGCCTGCGCACGGCCCTGATCGTCGGGACCAACGGCAAGGGGTCCACCGCCGCCCTGCTGGCCAGCATCCTCGGAGCCCACGGCCTGCGGGTAGGTCTGTACACCTCGCCGCACCTGGTCCGTGTGGAGGAACGCATTCGCGTCGACGGCCACCCCATCGCCCCGGCCCGCCTGCACGCGCGCCTGGCCTTCCTCGACCGCTTCCCGGAGCTCTCCTACTTCGAGGCGCTCACGGTGGCGGCGATCCTCGAGTTCGCCGAGCAGTCCGTGGCCATCGCGGTGCTGGAAGCCGGGCTGGGCGGCCGGTGGGACGCCACCAACGCCGTAGCGCCCGCCGTGTCGCTGCTCACCAACGTCGGCACCGACCACCTCCGGTGGCTGGGGCCGACCCGTCGCCACATTGCCGCCGAGAAGGCGGCCGCGCTGCGCGGCCAGGAGGCCATCGTCGGCGCCTGGGACGCCGAGGTGGAGGGGGTCATCCGCGAGCGTGCCAGCGCGCCCGTGACGCTGGCCCGCCACTGGGCGCAGGTGGAGGCGAGCAGGGCCACGGGACGGCGGCGGCAGGTCCGCTTTGCCGTCGAAGGGGTCCGGGGCCAGGCACCGTTGCCCCTTGCGGGCGGTCATCAGCACGCCAACCTCACCCTTGCCCTGGCCGGCGCCGCCGCCCTTGCCAGGCACCGCTGCATCCCCCCCCTGCGAGGGGCGGCCGTGGCGCAGGGGATCGCTTCGGTACGCTGGCCGGGGCGCCTGGACCTGCGCGAGTTCCGAGGCCGCCGGCTGCTCCTCGACGGGGCGCACAACCGCGAGGCGGTGGCGGCCCTGGTGGCGTACCTCGAGGACAACCTGCCGGGTCCGGTGGACCTGCTGTTCTCCTGCCTCGCCGACAAGCCCCTCGTCGCCATGGCGGCGGCCCTCGAGCCCTTCGCGCGACGGGTGACGGTGGTCGCCCTCGACACGCCGCGCGCCACGCCGCTGGCCGAGCTTGCCGCCGCCTTCCCCGGCTGCCGGACGGCGGACACCGTCGATGCCGCCCTCGCCGCCACCGCCACCGACGCCACGACGCTGGTGACGGGGTCGTTGCGCCTGGTGGGGGAGGTGCTGCGACGACTGGAGGCGAGCCATGGGTGAGCTTTCGGTGCGCGACCGCCGCGAGCTCGAGCGGCTGGAGAAGCGCCGCCTGCGTCTCTTTGGCTTTCCCTCGGCCGAGGCCACCCGGCGGGTGCCGCTTCCCGAGGAGGGTCGTCAGTTCGACTACCGCACCGCCTTCCAGCGCGACCGCGACCGGATCCTCCACTCGCGGGCGTTTCGCCGCCTCAAGCACAAGACCCAGGTGTACGTCCCCTTTGCTGGCGATCACCCGCGCACCCGCCTCACCCACACCCTGGAAGTGGCCCAGATCGGCCGTACCATGGCCCGGGCCCTCGGCCTCAACGAGGACCTCGTCGAGGCCATCGCCCTCGCCCACGATCTGGGGCACACGCCCTTCGGCCACTCGGGCGAGAAAGCCCTGGCCCGCATCCTCGCCGGCCAGGAGCCAGGGTGCCCCTTGCCGGCCAGGGTGGTCGAGGAGGTGGGAACCTTCAAGCACAACTACCAGTCGGTGCGGGTGGTGGACCTGTTGGAGCGCCGCTACGAGCACCCCGGCCTCAACCTGACCGATGCGGTTCGCGAGGGGATCCTCAAGCACACGGGGTGGAAGCAGAGGTTCCCGTTCCCGCTGCCTGACCAGGAAGGACTGCGCCTCGCGCTGCCGTGCCACCTGGAAGGCCAGGTCGTAGCCCTGGCCGACGAGATCGCCCAGCAGACCCACGACCTCGAGGACGGACTGCACGCCGAGGCGGTGTCGCTGGAGGAGATCGAGGGGCTGGGCGCGGCCGCTGCAGTCACGGAGCGCGCCGGCGAGGCGTACCGGAACGAGCGACGCCGGTTTCACCGCGCCGCCCTGCTGCAGCGGGGGCTGATCCACCTCTTCGTCACCGACGCCCTCACCCACACGCTGCGCACCCTCACCCGCCATCTCGCCCGCCATGCCATCACCGACCGGCGAGGGTGGCTCGCCCACCAGGCAGAGATCTCGGCGAGCACGGTGAGCTTTTCGCCCCGCGTGGCGCCGCTGTTCGACGAGCTCAAGGCGTTCATTTACCGCTTCATCATCAACCACCAGGAGGTCAACCGTCAGGACCACCGCGCACGTCTCGTCGTCACTGGCCTCTTCCGGGCGTACTACGACAACCCCCTCACCCTCCCCACCTACGTCCTCCTCCGGTTCCACGAGGAAACCGGCCGCCCCTACCTGCGCGACGTACCCATCCCCCGCATTGCCGAGGAGGTGGCCGGCCACTACCACGCAAACCCGCGCTTCGTGCGTCTCATCGTCGACCACCTGGCCGGGATGAGCGACAGCTTCGCCCTGGCCGAGTTCGAGGCGTTGTACCATCCCCATGGTGCGGCGGGAGGGACGGCGGGGATTCGAGGGTGACGTGCGCATTGCCATTGCCAACGACCATGCCGGCCACGAGCTGAAGGAGCTCCTCGCCAGCCGCGTCCGCGAGCTGGGGCACACGGTGCTCGACCTCGGTCCCCCCAGGGAAGGTTCGGTGGATTACCCCGACTACGCCCACGCCGTCGCGCGGGTGGTGGCGACGGGGGAGGCCGACGTCGGCATTCTCGTGTGCGGTACCGGGATCGGCATGTCCATGGCGGCCAACCGCCACGGCGGGGTGCGCGCGGCCCTGTGTCACGACGCCTTCACCGCCGAGGCGGCGCGCCGGCACAACGATGCCAACGTGCTCTGTCTCGGCGGTCGGACAACGGGACCCGGCGTGGCCCTGCAGATCCTCGACGTGTTTCTCGCCACCCCCTTCGACGGGGGCCGGCACCAGCGACGGGTGCAACGTATCGAGCGGGGGGAGGAGGCGTGATGGCACAGCGATCCGACAGCCAGTTCTTCGCAACCCTGGAAGAGGCCGTGCGGCAGGTGGACCCGGAGATTGCCGCGGCTCTCCTCGGCGAACGCCGCCGCATCGACCAGGGGCTCGAGCTCATCGCCAGCGAGAACTTCGTCTCGGAGGCGGTGCTGGCCGCCATGGGCTCGGTGATGACCAACAAGTACGCCGAGGGGTATCCAGCCAAGCGGTACTACGGCGGGTGCGAGTTCGTGGACGTTGCCGAGGAGCTGGCGCGGGAACGGGCCCGGCGACTGTTCGGCTGCGAGCACGTCAACGTGCAACCCCACTCCGGGGCCCAGGCCAACATGGCCGTGTACCTGGCCACCTGCCAGCCAAACGACGTGGTGTTCGGCATGGACCTCTCCCACGGGGGGCACCTCACCCACGGTCACCCCTTGAACTACTCGGGCAAGACCTTCCGCATCGTTCCGTACCTGGTGCGCCAGGACACCGAGACCATCGACTACGACGCCCTCCGTGACCTCGCCCGGCAGCACCGCCCGAGGCTCATCGTCTGCGGCGCCTCTGCCTACCCCCGGATCATCGACTTCGAGACCATCGCCGCCATTGCCCACGAGGTGGACGCCGTGGTGATGGCCGACATTGCCCACATCGCTGGCATGGTGGCCGTCGGGCTCCATCCCTCGCCGGTGCCGCACTGCGAATTCGTCACCACCACCACCCACAAGACGCTGCGCGGCCCGCGCGGCGGCATGGTGATGTGCAAGGCGTCCTACGCCGAGGCCCTCGACAAGGCCGTCTTCCCCGGCGTGCAGGGGGGACCGCTCATGCACGTCATTGCCGCCAAGGCCGTGGCCTTTGCCGAAGCCTTGACCCCCGCCTACCGCACCTACATGGAGAACGTGCTGACCAACGCCAAGGTGCTCTGCGAGACCCTCATGGAGCTCGGCTGGAGGATGGTCTCGGGCGGCACCGACAACCATCTCATGCTCATCAACCTCGGGCCGGACGGGATCTCCGGCAAGAAGGCGGAGGAGCGGCTGGGCCGGGCCGGGATCACGGTCAACAAGAACACCGTCCCCTTCGACACGCGCAAACCGTACATCGGCTCCGGGATCCGGATCGGCACCCCGGCCGTGACCTCCCGCGGCATGGGGGCGGAGGAGATGCGGCGGATCGGCCGGCTCATCGACCGGGTGCTGCGCAGCGACGACGAGCAGGTGTGGGCGGCGGTGCGGGGCGAGGTCCAGGAGCTCACCCGGGCGTTCCCCATCTACGGCCGCTGCTGAAGGCGCTCACCGCAGGCGCACCAGCCCTCGCGCCAGCAGTTCCTCGAAGCAGCGGCGAGCGTGCGCCTCGGCCACCGGGCACAACTTGAGGATCTGGCGCACCGTCCAGCTCCCGTTGATCCGCGACAGGATGAACCCCTCCAGGGGTTCCAGGCGCGTGCCGCGCACGGTGGCGGGGTCGACGGCCACCTCCGGCACCGCATCGAGAAGGTTCGCCGGCCGGGCCGGTCCCCTGAGCCTCGCATCGACCACCTCGGCAAGGCCCTTCTTGGCCAACTGATTCAGCGGGTCTACGAGCAGGACCGCCTCGAACGCCCGGCCGGCATCGTCGAGGCGGCCCTCCTCGAGGGCTGCCCGGCCGTCCTGGAGGAGCTGCTTGACGGCACCGGAGCGGTCCACGTCGTCGTCGACGGCGAGCACGGCGCCGACCCGCAGGTGGCCGGCCTCGACCAGGGTGCGAAGCAGCGAACCCACTTCCAGCTCCGAGCGGCGAAGCTCCAACGCGATGCCCGCCAGGGTCTTGCCCGCCGCCGCCAGTCGCCAGACGGAGGCTACCAGCCCCCCCTCGGCCGGCTCGGCGAGCGCCTCGAAGGTGGCCGCCGTCGAGGGGATGACCTGGCGGACCCGCTGCCACTCGTCGGCCCGCCGTCCCCCCTCCAGGATCACCGACACCACATCCAGGGAGAGGTGAATGGCAAAGGGCGGCGGCGGTTCTCCGGCCTTGAACTCGAAGCTGCCATCGGGCCAGAGGAACACGTCGTAGCACGATTCCTCCGCCTTGAGCCGCAAGGTGGCCAGGAGATCGGCTTCGGAAAGCACGCCGTCCGCCACCAGGATCGCCCCCAACGGCCGCCCCTCCTCCTCCTGGCGGTGCAAGGCGGCAAAGAGCTGCTCCTCGGACACCAGTCCCTGCCGCACCAGGAAGTGGCCGAGGTACTCCCGTGGATCGTTGGAGGCCGTCGAGAACACCCGCCCCTCGACGAAGCTGAGCCACTTGTGGACCGCCCGTCGCCGCACGTGGAGCGTACCGGTCTGCCTGCCTCGCCCGATGAGATCGAAGATCTCGGCAAGGTGGATGGTGCGCAGGTCACCGCGAAGACTCATGCTCGGCGCGAGCCACCCCCGGAGGGCGGCCCCCCGAGACTAGCACGGCGGCATACCCGGGCCGCCGTCACTCCTTCCACGTGACGCGGTGGCAGGCGGTGCAGGGAGGCGCCGTCGCCGACCCCTCCAGGCGCTCGCCGTGACAGGGGGTGCACTCTCCGGCCGGCTTCTTGTAGCCGGGCTTGTGGTGCACCCCGTCCTTCACCTTGGTGTGGTCGGCGGGAGGCTGGTGGTTGCCCGCCACTGGCGGCCGCGCGGGCGCCGGCCGGGCAGCCGGCGGCTCCTTCTGGCTGGAACACCCCAGCGGGGCCACGAGCCCCACGGTGACTGCGGCTGCCAAGAAGACGCGGAGCCATCCTCGTGCCGGGCACGGGTTCACAAAGCCATCCTAGCACCTCGTGGCAGGCTTCCCACCCCCACTAGCGCCCCAGCCACAGCCAGAGGCGCAGGCGCAGGGCATCGCGGAGCATGGCGAGGCCGTGGACTACGGTGCGGACACGGGAGTCTTCCACGTGGAACCACCGCACGGGTACCTCGGCCATGGCCGCGCCATGGCGGGCCGCCCGGGCCAGCAGCTCCACGTCGAAGGCGAAGCCGTCCAGCCGCAGCTCGTGGCCGAGCTGGCGCGCCAGCGTTCCTTCGAGGAGCTTGAAGCCGCACTGGGTGTCCTTGAAGGGGGTGAGGCCCAGGCACCGCAAGGCGACGTTGAAGAGGCGGCCGAGGCAATCCCGGTGGAGCGGCTGGCGCCGTTCGATGAGCTCCCGCCGCAGCCCCCGTGAACCCACCGCCACCGCCACGCCCGCCGCGGCGAGGGTGTCGTACTCCTCGATGGGCGTGGCGAGGTCGGCGTCGGAGATCAGCACCCAGGCGCCCCGACTGGCCAAAAGTCCCTGCCGCACCGCCGCCCCCTTGCCGCGGTTGGTGGCAAGCCGCAGCACGCGCACACGGACGCCGTGCGGGGAGGCGAACCGCTCGGCGAGGCGGCTCGTGCCGTCCCGGGAGCCGTCGTCCACCACCAGGATCTCGACGCCGCCGGGGAGCCCTTTCGCCGCGAAGTACGCCGCCACCCGCGCGAGGGTGGCCGGAAGCCGCCCTGCCTCGTTGAAGGCAGGGATGAGCACCGTCAGGTCAGGGGAGGACGTGCCGAGCAACGCCGCCCATGGTATACTTTCTTCGGTTACCGCGCACCTGGAACCGTGGGGGATCGGGAGGTGGGCATGGCGCGGACTCTCTGGGAGTACAAGATTCTCAACATCCGCTCGGAGAACTACCGGCTCGACCCGACGTACGAGCCACAGCTCAATCGCCTGGGGGAGGACGGTTGGGAACTGGTGGGCCTCACGGCCATCAACTTCAAGACCGGCGCCACCGATCACATTGGCATGGTCTTCAAGCGGCCGCGCGCGGACGGCTCGGGATAACCCGGGCCCCCGCCAGCCGCTCCACGAGGCGCTGGCCGCGTGTGCCAGCCAGCATCGGCACGCCGAGCACCGGCAGACACACCACCCAACCCAGCCACAGCGCCAGGGCCCGCGGGATGGGGATCGGGTCGTGGAACGCCACGGCGGCGAGCCGCATCCCCGGTGTGCCCCGCCAGCCGACCAGGCTCGTCACCCCGACGACCGTGGCCACCTCGAGACCAACGGCCGCCGCCATGAGCAGCTGCCCGGGGGCCAGGCCCGCGCCGCACGCCAAGGCCAGCGTCCAGCCGCCGGCCACGCTCGCGCCCAGCACGCCACCGTCGCCCAGGGCAGCCACCAGGAGCCGCCCGAACCCCGCCGCCGGCTCGCCCGCACGCGGCGGGAAGGGATCGTCCTCCTGCCCTTCGCCCTCCGGTGGCGGCTCGAGCTCCCACACCAGGGGAGCAACCACGAGCTCGGGAGACCGGTCCTCGCGGGACATCACTCGAGGGGGCGCAGCTCGATGTTGGCCACAAAGATCTGGTAGCGGGGGTCGATGGGTCGCGACCGGTAGCTGTCGGCGAACTCCTTGAGCCGCTCGACCTCTCGATCCCCCCTTCGCGTGCCGAGCTCCTGGAGGAGCCCGTAGGCCGCCGCCACCTGGTACTTGCGCAGCCACGTCACCGCCAGGTTGAAGGTGGCCGCCGCCCAGAGTCGTTGCGCTTCCTCGTCGCCGGGCAGGGTCTGCAACAGAGCGGCCGCCTGCTGGCGAACGGCTTCCCAGTCCCGGGCAGCCACGCCATCGGCCAGGGCGGGCAGCACCGGGCTCACCGCCGTGATCTCCGCCATGAGGGCCTGCAGCTCCTTATCGCCCGGAACCTTGGCGAGCCCCTGCCGGATCAGCGTCAGGGCCTTGACCCGCGCCCCCGACGCCAGGGCCTCGCGCGCCAGCGTGGCCTCGGTGGGGACCGAGGGCGTCTTGGTGGAGCGGAGCTGGCGCTGATACTCCAAGAGTCGCTGGCGGACCTGGTTGGCGGCCTCCCCTTCCACCTCCAGGCTCTGGAGCAAGGTGACGGCCTGCTGATACTGCCCCTGGCTCGCCAGCTTCTCGGCCTCGGCGAGGCCGGCGAGGATCTCGCCGTCGCCGCCACCCAGGAGCTTGCCGCGCAACAGGAAGGCGACCGCGAGGAGGAGGACGAGGGCGCCACCGATGGCGGCCACCACCGGGATGGGGAGACCGGCCACCCGCGCCGGGGCTGGGCGCCGTACCGCCGCCTCGCGCCGAGGGACGGCGGCGGCGCTCGCGCGCGCCACGGGGACCGCGCCCGATGCCGGCGTCCGGGCCGGGACGAAATCGTCTCGGAACAGATCCTCCCCCTCCGTGTCCGCGGCGGGCATGGGCGGCGGCGGCGGTGCCGCAGGCGTCTCGAGGCGCTGCAGGAGGTCGTGGGCATCCAGGTGCTGCGGCTGGAGCTGCAGCACCTCCTGGCACAGGCGGCGGGCGTCCTCCAGTCGCCCCTCCTCGAAGGCGTCGCGGGCTTCGTAAAAGCGATGCTCCGCCGCTCGTTCCGTTTCCTCGCGGCGCCGCCTCGCTTCCTCGATGCGGTGGCTCGCCTCGGCGTGCTGGGGGTCGACCAGGTAGATGCGCGACCAGGTATCGATGGCAGCGGCAAAATCGCCGCGGTCGAAGGCGGCCTGCCCATCCTCGAGGAGGGCGGCGATCCGGGCGTCGGCACCGCGTGCACCCCCGGCGTCCTCGGCGGCGGCAAAGATGAACTCCGACGCCACAGGCTCGAAGGCCGAGGCGCCGGGCACCCCCCCCGCATCCACCTCGGCGACACCCGCCTCCGGCTCCGCCTCGGCCACGGCAGGGGAGCTGTCGGCACTGACGGACATGGCGTTTGGCGCGGCGGGCACCGGTTCCTCGACGCCGAACTCGAACTCCCCCGCCGCGGTTTCGTGCCCGCCCATGCCTCGGACCGCCTGTTGCACGTCGGGCAGCTCGGGGTGTGCGGGGTCGAGCTTTGCCGCCGCTGCCAGAAAACTCTCGGCGGCCTCCCGCATCCCCACCGCCAGCGCCTGGCGGGTTCGCTCCAGGTAGCCGGCCACCTCCGTCGCCACCCGCGCGCGCTCCTGCGCCTCGGCCAGGAGGGCCCGCCCCTCCGCGTGCCCGGGCAGTTCCCGCAACAGCTCCTGAAGCATCACGATGGCGCCCGCGAAATCCCGCGACGCCATGGCCTCGCGGGCCTTGCCCAGGTACTCCTCCGGGCGAACCTCGGCCACGGCCGTGACCTGGCCCAGGAGCTCGCCCAGATCCACGGGCTTGCCCGAGGCCACGGCAGCGCCGAGCCGCTGGGCCGGCGCGAAGACTGGGTCGATTTCGAGGATCGAGCGGAGGATGGTCCGGCACTCCTCGCCGTGGCCTTCGCGGTACAGGCGTACCGCCTCGCCAAAGGCGGTCATGATGCGCTGCTGGACGACGGGGTCCAACCCTCGGTCGCCGGGGTACGACATCGCATGATGCTAGCGTGCCGTGGCCCACGGGTCAACGTGCTGCTGCCGTCACCTCAAGGTACCGGCGGCCAGGCGCCGGCACGCCGCTAGCCGGAGAGAAGCGGCAGCCGCAGCACCGCTCGCACCCCCGTCGGCTGGTTGGGCTGGAGCCGCACCGTCCCGCCATGGTCGCTGATGATGCGCTGCACCACTGCGAGACCCACCCCGGAGCCGCGCCCCTTGGTGGAGAAAAAGGGCTGGAAGAGCAGCTCGGGGTCCTCCACCCCGAGCCCTGGGCCGTGGTCGGCCACCTCGATGACGGCTGCATCCCCTTCGCGGAAGAGCTTCACCACCACCTCGCTGCCCGGCGGCGAGGCCTCGAAGGCGTTGTCGAGCACGTTGGCGACCGCCTGGCGGAACTGCTCCGGGTCGAGGAGCACCTCGCCCAGGTCCTCGACGTCCAGGCGGAGCCCCACGCCCTCCTTCACCCCCACGTAGAGGGCCGTCAACGTTTCCAGCAACTCCTTGATGGCCACCGGACGACGGGCCAGGGGGGGCAACTTGGCGTACAGGGCAAAGGCATCCACCATCTCCTGCATGGCCTGCACGTGCTCGACGATGGCCTGGCACCCCTGTGCCACGACCGGGCGCAGGTCACAGGCGTTGCGCTCGACGTGACGGGCGATCCGCTCGGCGGCCAGCCGAATGGGAGTGAGGGGGTTCTTGATCTGATGGGCGATCCGCCGCGCGACCTCGCTCCATGCCGCCTGCCGCTGCGCTCGCTGCAGCGGGGTGAGGTCCTCCAGGGTGACCACCCAGCCGTGCCCCAGCCCCTCGTGGCTCAAGGGCACCACCGCCACCTCCAGGCTGCGTGCCACGCCTCCCGGGTACACGGTCAGGGAGCCGCGGACCGGTTCGCCGGCACCCTGGATCACGCCCGCCAGGTTGGCGAGACCGGCCTCATGGAGCCGCGCCAGCTCGGCGCCCTCGACCAGCTCGGGGAGACCGAGCAGCGCAGCCGCCGCCGGGTTGCCGCGCACGGTGGTGCGGGCGTCGTCGAGCTCCAGCACGCCGGTGCGAATGGCGCCAAGCACCGCATCCAGGCGCCGTACCGTCCGGCGCAGGGCATCTTCCTGCTCGCGCAGCCGCCGGACCATGGAGTTGAAGGAACCCACCAGCAACCCCACCTCGTCCTCGGCGGGCAGCGGCACCTCTTCGAGGGTGTCGCCGGCGGCGGCGCGCTCGGTGGTGGCCACCAGCGCCAGCAGCGGTTCGGTGAAGCGGCGCGCCAGGTACAGCCCGAGCCACGCGGCAGCGAACACCACCAACAGCGCCAGACCGCCGAATCCCAGGACCACGGTGGCGGTGATGGTGGGGCGATCGAGCTTGAGGCGTTCGTAGGCGGCCCCGGCCGCGGCCAAGCGTGCTTGCGGCTCCACGAGCGCCGTCGGCAACGCCAGGGCCACCACCACCACCGACCCGTCCGACAAGGGCTCCCAGGCCCGGGCCACCACCGTGCCACCGAAGCGCTCCCCCCGCACCCCCCCGCCGCCGCCCGGTGGCAGTTCGAAGGGCGGCAACCGCACCAGCAGGCGTTGGCGCGGGTTCACCAGCTCCACCACCACCGTCCCGCCCCGCAGCCAGCCGGTGAGGTCGTTGCCCAAGAGCCCGTGCAGCCGTTCGATGGTGGCAAGCCGGGCCTGGTCCGTGCTCAGCTCCTCTACCGCCCGGGCCACGGTCACGGCAGCCCGGCGGGAGCGGAGCTCGTGATCCAGCCGGACGCCTTCCGCCAACTCGAGTCCCGACCTGGCGATCCCCTCCACCGGCGCCGAGAACCAGAAGGTGGCCGCCCGCGAGAGGAGGAGCACGCCGATGAGGAACAGGAGGGCGGCCGGGGCCAGGATCAACACCATGAAGGAGAGGAGCAGCTTGGTACGGAACCGGGAGCCCAATATGCCGCGGTGGCGTTCGAGGGCCAGGCGGACGAAGTTGCGCAACAGGATGAAGAGGAGGATGGCGATGAGGGTGAGGTCGAACCACCAGAGGAGAAAGGTCAGCAGTCGGTTGGTCAGCTCCTCCGGCGGCAGGGCGCGCATCCGCGAGTAGAGGGCGAACCCCCCACCAGCGAGGAGGAGGACACCGAGGTACAAGGAGATCAGGAAGCGGTTCTGCCGGCGGTAGCGCTGCCACCGCTTGCGCCAGTTCTTCACGGCGACTCCGGCACGGCCCGCGTCACCCACTCGGTCCCCACCGTGCTCGGAAAAACGAGGAGCTTGTAGCGGGTCAGGAACTCGGCGCGCAGGACCAGCCACAACGGCTCGTGGTGGAGGGGGACCGGAACGTCGGCGGTGGGAGGATTGGTCATCCAGTGGGTGGCCTCATGGAGGGTGCTCGCCTGGCCTGACGCGAGCATCTCGCCGTCGAGCTCGGCGGCCAGGGAGAAGACACCGGTGAGGGGATCGCGCTGCGCCTTGACGATCAGTTCGTGGCCCGACAGCCGGCGGTCCCACAGCCAGCGGCGGTTGCGGAAGAGCCGGATACGGTACGTGATGGAGACCGGCGCCCCGCCGGCCAGGGCCTCCAGCCACTCGCCCGGCAACTCCTTGTGCACGGCAATGTTGACCGAGAGCCGAGCGGGCGCCGCCGTCAGCGTGACTTCCAGGGGGGGCGCCGCCGCCAGCAGCAGGAGCACCGCCGTCATCATCCTGCTCCGACTCTAGCACAGCGAAGCCAACCCCCGGAGTGCCAACGAGTAGCCGAAGGCCACTCAAACCGGCTGCAGGCCGCCGCGGCCGATCGGTGCTAAACTTCTGCAGGGGATCGAAATGCTTCCAGGGTGGGAGAGTCACTACGAACGGCGCGCCAAGGAAATCCTGTACCGCTGCCTGGAAGAGCTCGGCAGCACCAAGGCGGCGCTGTACCTATTGGGCAGCGAGGGAACCTTCGAGCTGGCCACCCACTACGGGTTCGGTCGGCGCGATGCGTTGGCCACCGTGATCGGCACGGACCACCCGTTCTGGGACTGGATCCGGCGCAACCGGACCTCCCCCGCCTTTCTCAACGACGCGAGCCGCCAGCCGCAGCTCGCCGCCCTGCTCGCAGAGGCAGGCAGCGCCCGGCTCATGACCGTCCCCCTGTCCGTCGAGGGTCGCCTGGTCGGCTTCGTCGACCTGCGCGACAAGGCGCGCCGGGAGGCGTTCACTGCCGAGGATCAGACACGTGTCCGGCCCATCGCCGCCGCCTTCGAGCGGTGGTTGCGCGAACTCGGGATGTACGGACCGGCGACCCCTTCCGAAGGGCCCCGCCCCGACGAGTCGGCAGCGGAGCGTTTGCAGACCGTGCCGCCCCCACGCCTGCACGAGGCCACCCTCGCCGAGGTGGCCGCCATGGCACGCCTGTGCGCCGACGTACCCACCGTGACGGCCGTGGCCCTCACGGTGGCGAACGAGACGGCGGCCCAGACCCTGCTGCGCCGCACCGTCCCCTTGGACCCGGTCCAGCGAGATGCCCTCGTCGCCCATCAGGTCCGTCATCTCGAGGGGGCTGGCCTGCGCGTCCCGCCGCCCGCCACCTGGGTCTGGGTGGAGGAGGCGAGCAGCGGCACCGCCAGGCAGTCCAGCGAGATCGCCACCGCCGTGCTCCTCGCGGGCCCCCCCGCGTGGGTCGTGGTTTCCGTGCTGTCGAGCGGCTCCGGGGTCGCCGACGTGGTGCACACGTTGCTCGCCCGCCACACCCGGCTGGCGCAGCAGCTGGAGACGTACCGGCGCGCTGCCCGCAATCTGGCTCGCATCCTCCTCGAGCCGGGGGAACATGGGCTGCCTGCCCTACGCCAGCACTGCCAGGCCACCTCGGAGCTCGCCCAGCGCATGGCCGTCCAGCTGGGGCTCGGTGCTGCCGAGGAGGAACTGGTAACCGTTGCCGGCTACCTCCACGACGTGGGTATGCGCGAGTTGGAGTACGCCCGCATCTACCGCGCCACCCACATCGGCGAGGTGGAGATGCGGCTGTTCCGCCGCCATCCGGTCGTCGGCGCGCGGATCGTCGAGGACTCGGAGTTCCCCGGCGGCCTCGCCGCCGCCATCCGCCACCACCACGAGCGCTGGGACGGCAACGGCTACCCGGACCGCCTGCGCTCCGACGCCATCCCCTTGGCGAGCCGCATCATCCACTTGGCCGAGGTGTACGACGTCCTGACCTCGCCGCACTCCTACCGCAAGCCCGTGCCGCGCAACGCTGCCCTTGCGGCGATCCGCGAGGAGGCCGGCGCGCAGTTCGACCCTGCCCTGGTGCCGGTACTCGAGGCGGTGGTCGGCCCGTGAAGCTCCTCGCCCTCAACCGCCGCGCCCGCTTCGAGTACGAGTTCCTCGAACGCTTCCTGGCCGGCCTCGCCCTCACCGGCAGCGAGGTGAAATCGGTCCGGGAGGGGCGGGTGAACCTTCAGGACGGCTACGTGGCCTTCGAGGGCGGCGAGGCGTTCCTGGTCAACGTCCACATCGCCCCGTACGCCAACGCCGGCTACGCTGGCCACGACCCGCTGCGCCGCCGCAAGTTGCTCCTCCACAAGCGAGAGATCCGGCGCTTGGCCAGCAAGGTGGCGGAAAAGGGGCTCACCGCCGTACCCCTCGCCATCGGCGTCGAGGGCAACTGGATCAAGCTCGAGTTCGCCCTGGCCAAGGGGAAGAAGTTGCACGACAAGCGCGAGACCATCAAGCGCCGGACCCTCGACCGGGAGGCGGAGGCGGAGGCGAAGTCCCGCCACCGGTAACGTGGCTGCCAGCGTCGGGGCCCCGGTGTTTCGTGTAGCATGTCGTCGAGGAGGCACCTCCGATGCGTTCGTTTCCCGTGGTGACCCTGTTCTGCCTGGCGGCTGCCGGCCACGCCCAGACGCCGACCCCGGCCGTTCCCCCCTGCCCCGCGCCGGACGCATTGCAACGTGCGGCCCGGCAGTACCTCGACCCGGACATCGAGATCGGCCGGGTCCAGCCCTTTGCCGCCGGTCTCTGGTGCGAGGTGGAGGTGCGCCTGCGCGGCGAGCGGCGGATCATCTACACCGACCCTGCGGGCGCCTACGGCATGCTCGGCCCGGTGGTGGATTTCGCCACCGGCCGCAACCTCACCCGGGAGGCCCTGGCGGAGCTGAACCGTTTCGGCGAGGAGGACCTGGCGGCCTTGGCCCAGTACGTGGCCTTCAGCGTCGGCAGCGGCGGCACGGAGTTCTACTTCGTCGTCGATCCCCACTGCCGGTACTGCAAGGAAGGGGAGAAGGTCATTGAGGCCCTCGCCGCCCAGGGGCTCGTCACGGCGCGCTTCGTCCTCTTCCCCCTCAACGAGACCAGCCGCAGGGAGAGCGCCTCGATCCTCTGCGAGTCGAAGGGGTACGCCGAGTACAAGGCCAACTACGCCGCCCAGACGCCGTGCGAGGCCGGCCTCGCGCGGCTCGACGCGTCGGCGGCCCTGTTGCGGCGTCACGGCATCGCCTCGACGCCAACGTACATCTTGGCCGACGGCCGCCTCCACTCGGGGTGGCTCGCCGAGGCGCCGCTGCGCGAGCTCTTGGGACTCCCCCCAGCCGCCCCGCCGGCCACCCCATCCGCACCGCCGCAGGCGCCCGGCACCGGCACGGAATGAACGGGGGGGGTCGTCCGGTTCCCTTCCGCGATGGGGAGGAGCGCAGGGAAGGCCGCTCCTGCGGCGAGGCCGTGCACGGGATAGGCGCGACCACCAGCGAGCTGACCGGCGAGGGAGGGGCCACGCCCCCTTTTGCCGCCACATTCCTCCGCCACCCCCAACGCCTGCCCACGGTCCGCGGCAGTCGCGCCTGGGGGCGTCGCCGGTTGCTCGTCGACTTTGCCGGCGGGCCGTACGCCTTTTCGGGGCTTGCCGATGCGCAGTACCGCGCCGTCCGCGCCCGCTTCGGCGGCTACTGCCGTTCCAGCGCCCGGCCTGCCGCCGTCCTCACCCGGGTACGGCGGGTGGACGCCGCCGCCTTTCGCCGCTTCGACCTGGCCGGCTGGGAGTACACCCTGGAGTTCGAGGCGCGCCCCAGGCGGCTGCGCTTCGTCGGCCTTACCTTCGTCGGTGCCGTGGCCGTGGCGCCTCGCCTCGCCGGGACCCTGTGGAGCGCCGTACCTGGCCATGAGGAGTTCCTGGAGGGGTTCGAAAACTACTTCCGGGTGCTGGCGGCGTACCGTCTGGCCCAGCTCGGCGGCGCCCTCCTCCACAGCGCTGCCGTTATCGTGGGCGGGCGGGCGTACGTCTTCTTCGGTCCCTCGGGAGCGGGCAAGACCACCCTTGCCGCCAACGCCAGGCGAGCTGGCTTTCGTGTGCTTTCCGACGACATGAACGCCATTGCCCCGTCGCCGGCCGGCACCGTGGTCGAGCGACTGCCCTTTGCCGGCGAACTGACCGATCGCGGCACCCCCGCCCGGGCCCTCTCCCTGGGCGGGCTGTACCGGCTGGCCAAGGCGGCGCGCCCCGCCCTCCGGTCCCTGGACCGGGCCACCGTGGTGGCCGAGGCCACCGCCTGCGCCCCGTACCTCAACGCCGACCCCTACCGTGCCGCGACCCTGCTCGACGCCCTCGCCGCGCTGCTCCAGCGGGTGCCGGGCGGCATCCTGGAGGTGGGGCGCGACACGCCCTTCGCCGACGTGGCAGCCCTCCTGGAACAGACGCCATGCTGACCCCTGCGACCGTGCTGGTGCTCGCCGCCGATGTGCGGTACCGCACCGTCGGCGAGGAGATGGTGCTCCTGAGCCAGGCCAAGGGCGAGGTGATGGTGGTCAACGCCGTGGCCGCGCGGGTGGTGGCCGAGCTCGACGGCACGACCTCCCTGGCGACCATCGCCAGCCGCCTGGCCGACCGCTACGAGGTCAGCGGGGCCGAGGCCCTCGCCGACGTCCTCGAGTTTGCCGACCGCCTCGCCGAGCTAGGGTTCGCCTCCGTCTGTAGCGTCCCTCGATGATGCGCGACTACGCCGACTTCCTCGCCCGCACCTGGAACGAGAACATCCTCCACTCGCTGATGCTGGAACTCACCTACCGCTGCGATCTGGCCTGCTCGTACTGCTACAACGACCGCTCCCGCCGCGGCACACCCCTCACCCTGGCCGAGTACCGCACCCTCCTCGCCGACGCGGCGGCCCTCGAGGTGATGAACCTGGTCCTCACTGGCGGCGAACCCCTCCGCCACCCCGACTTCTTCGCCATCGGCTCCGAGGCGCGCCGGCTGGGGTTCGTGGTGCGTCTCAAGACCAACGGGCACAGCCTCACGCAAGCCACCGTGGCCCGCCTCCGCGACGAGGTCGACCCCTTCGTCATCGACCTCTCCATCCACGGCGCCACCGCCGCCTCCCACGACCGGCAGACGCGCGTCGCCGGGAGCTTCGACCGGCTCCTCGCGAATCTGCAGTTGCTGCGCGAGGCGGGGTTCCGGATCAAGCTCAACTGCACCCTCACCCGCTGGAACGAGGGGGAGATCGAGGCCATCTTTGCCCTGGCCGACACGCTGGGCGTCCTCCTGTCGGTGAACCCTTCCCTCTCCCCCCGCGACGACGGCGACCTCGCCCCCCTCCAGCTCGCTCCGTCGGACGCGGGGTTGCGCCGTTTCTTCGAGGTCCTGCGCGCGCGGGCGACCCGCCCTCGAGGGGCGGTCGTGGCGCTGCCGGCCGAAGAGGGGATGTCCCCCTCGCCCCCCACCAAGCACTGTGGGGCCGGCTCGTCGAGTCTCACCGTGGACCCCTTCGGCGAGGTGTACCCTTGCGTCCAGTGGCGCCGCTCCCTGGGCAACGTCCGCGAGCGCTCGCTGGCCGAGCTGTGGCGCGGCTCGCCGGCCCTCGCTGCCGTGCGCCGGCTCACCACCGAGGCGCGTCACGCCCTCGCCGCGCAGATCCCCGAGGCTGGCCGCGTCTACTTCTGTCCCGGCATGGCCGAGCAGCTCACCGGCAATCCCCTCGCGCTCTACCCCGAAGCCGCGCGGTTGCTGCGCCTCGCCCGCTCCCAGGACGACGCAGAGCGAGAGGGGTGATCCCGAGCCCCCGCTCCGGCGGGCGCGGTGGTGCTCGCCCCTAGGTCTGCAGCGGCCCTGCCGGGCAGGAACCCAGGTTCGACTTGGCCGGCGGCGCCGGCGTGCACACGGCGGCCACGCTTTCGATGGTCTGCCGGAAGAGGATCCGCGGTTTTTCGTAAGGACGGCGCCCTGCTCCGGCGGCGCGCTCCGTGTCGTCGTGCTTCACCACACCCCCCATATCACTCCCCTCCGGTACCGCCGCCCCCAGGCGTCGAGACCAGCGGCACCTGCACCTTCATGGCCGGATCCCCCAACAGGTTGTAGATGTCGGCGAGCGCTCGCCCGCTGCTGCGCAAGGCGGCGAGCACGGCGTCGCCAACTCGTGTGTCGCTACCGCCCAGGCCGGCAAGGAAGCGCGCACCGAGCTCGACGGCCGGTCCGTTGTCTGACAGCCCGGAGGGTCCCCACACCGCCGCCGCCCCGCCGTTCGCTTTCGCCATCAGGGTCTGGCCGAGGCAGGGGTACTGGGGAAGTTCGAAGCGGTTGACGGTGCAGGTCAGGGTCACGAACAGCGGCGTGGAGACGCCGCGGGCGAGGAGCGGCACATCGTCGCTGGTGAGCAGCCCCTGGCTCGACAGCCGGTCGAGGCCGCCGTGCCCGACGTAGTTCACGAGACCCACCCCGGCCTGGAGGTCGGCGAACAACCGGCTGCGGGCCGCGTCGATGGGAAGTTCCCCGAGGTGGATGGAGTCGATGCTGTACCCGGCCGGCGCGGTAGCCACGAGCCGTTCGCTGTCGGCGGCAAAGTTGGCGCCCTGGGCCACGTCGGCGGCAAAGACCGCGCGTGCAGCCCAGCTGCCGCCGCCCTCGTAGGCGGCGAGCTTGGCGATCATGGCATCGAGCTCGAAGGCGTTTCCGGCCGGCAGTCTGCCGATGGCGACGTCGGGGAGACCGTCGTTGCCCACCAGATCGGCCAGGGCGTTGTCCGAGGCGAAGAGCCCCCAGGGCGTGGCCACCATGAGGGGCGGCACGAGGCTTTCCCCGAACCCCAGGCGGTTGCGGTAGTCCAGGTGGCCGGCCCCCGCAAGCACCACGTAGCGGGGGCGCTGGGTCCAGTTCTGCCAGGCGTAGCGCAGGAAGCTCCTGATGGCGGTGGGGTCGGTGATGCCGTAGCTGAACTCGTCCATCACGTCCTCGACGCTCGCCACCAGCGTGGTCATCCCCTCCGACTGCCGCCGGGCCGCAAGCTCCTGGGCGGAGCGCAGCAGCCCGTTGCCGGCGATGACCACGTACTCGGCGCCCGCCCCCGGCGTCCTCAAGGAGGAGGGGGTGTCGACCCTCGTCCAGGTGGGGGTGCGCCACCCGGCCTGGCTCACCGCCAGGTACCGGGCCGTCGGGGAGGCGGGCGTCAGCGTGACGCGGTAGTCTCCGGGCCGCCCCTCGACCAGGGTGTTCGCGACGATCTTGGCCGTCCGCGGGGTGGTGACGTCGAAGACGGTGATGCGCGAGTCGGCAAAGCCCGACACCGTCACCACGCGGTTGCCGTCGCCGGTGAACAGCAGCATCTCGCCCCGCGCCCGGTAGAAGCGCGGGTAGGCGAGGTCGAAGGCATCCACGTAGAAGATGCTGTACGGCGCCCCCGGACCAACCTGGGCCTCCACCTCGATGGTGTTGCTCCCCTCGACGAGGCGCCCGCTCGGCACCGCAAAGACCGCCGTGTGCCCCGTCATCCCTTGCCACGAGGTGCGTCCCACCTCGGCGCCGTTGACGCGGACAACGGCCACGTGCTCGCCGACCACACCGCTCGTCGAGGCGCCGAACAGGTGCACCTGCAGTGTCGCCGCACCGCTCGCCAGATCGAGCGCCTGGATGGAGAAGCTCCGCCGACCGTGTTCGACACTGCCGGCCTGCAGGTACTCCCAGTACCAGTAGTCGGCGGCGGGGTCCTGGGCCACCACGGTGGCGGGGAAGCGGTCCTCCTCGGCGTGGACGGTGGCGCGGAACGAGAGGCCTGGCTGCGCCCCCGAGGGTCGCACCCCGGCGAGGGTCGCCATGGAGCTCCCGAGCCCGGTCGTCAGCCGGTACACGTTGTCGTTCGTGTAGACACTGTCGATACCCTCGCCCACGAAGAGGATGGCGTCCTTGGCCGGGGAGAGGGTCGTGGCCACCGGCAGGCCCCGGTTGGTGACCGCAAAGGCGCTGGTACCGACGCCCGACCGGCCCCCGCCCACGGTGCCGCTCGCGGCCAGGGCGCTGGTGGGCACGGCGTAGAGGGCGAGGGTGTCCACCCCCACCTTGATGGCCTTGGCGCCGGTCATGGGAGGCGCCTGATCCAGACCGGTCGAGAACGCCGCCACCGCTCCCTGGGGGCCGGGGGCGGCGCGCCGCGGCTCGCGGGTGAAGTTCGAATCGGGCATGTCGAAACCGCCCCGGTGAAGCTCCGGCCCCGGCCGCACCTCGAAGGGACCGATGACCTCCAGGTGGCCGTCGGCCGTCACCTCGATGAGGGCGTACTGCTCTGCCTCCTCACCGGTCACCTCGCGATCCAGGAAGCGGTAGATACCGCCCTGGGGCGCGTCCTGCATGGCCAGGAGGAGCCCATCGTGAACCTTGGCCCACTCGCCCGAGTGGCGGTCGCGGCGGTACAGCTCGAACCCCGTCGTCCCCACTTCCGAGACCGTCTCCCACCCCACCACCAGCCCGCGGGGGTCGCCCTCCCCCCAGGTGCGGGAAACCCACGCTTCGGTGATGGTGCTGCCGCTCAAGGTCAGCTCGCACAGCGGCCCGAACAGGTAGGTGGCGCGCGCCTGCGAGGCATTGCCCGTCTCGTCCAGCCACTGGCCGCGCGTACCGTTGCCCGAGGCCACCGTCCCCACCACCGGGATCGAGTAGGGCGTGGCCGAGGGGGTCACGTACACGTCCCAGGCCATGGAGGCCGCGCTCCCCGCCGCCACCGTGCCGGGGTTCCAGACCATGTCCCCGGTGCCGCCGTCGGCGAGCTCGCTGCTCACCCAGCTCCCCTGGCTCAACTGGCGGGAGCCGCCCACGTAGGTGGCGGTGCCGTTGGTGCCGGCGCCGGGCACCCGGGCGGTGACCACGTTCGAGGGGGTGGAGAAGGTGATGGCCGACGTGGTGGGGTTGACCACCGACACCGTGACCCGTACCCGCTGGGTCTGGCCGACCCCCGGCGGGTTGGGCCCGGAGACGTGGCGCACGTGCTGCTTCATGTACGGCTTCACCGGCGCCGTGCCGCTGTCGCTCGCCAGGTACACGCGGAAGGCGTTGGCCGTCGGGTTGGCCGCCGGCACGGCCGTCGTCGCTGCGTAGTTGGTCATGTAGAAGTTGGTGTAGTTGCCGTTTTCCACACCGCTCACCGTGTAGGTGCTGATCTCCACGTCGGCGCGCCAGATGCCGTACTCGTCGGCGTCGGTGGCGGTGGTCCAGGCGTTCACCGTGTCGCGCTGCCAGGCGTTGTTGCCGGAGAGCGAGCTCGACGGGATGTCCTGGTGGCGGTCAGCGGGCGCGGTGGAGTTGTTGTTGGAGCGCGTCCACAGTTGGACCCGCCCGTACTGGTAGGGGGCGGTGCCGTTGCCGGTGCCGTTGCCCACGTCGTAGTCGAAGTCGTTCTCGTAGCACGAGCACCCCGAGGTGATGTAGGGGAAGACGCCGTAGCTGCGGGTCGGCGAGGCGGGGTCGGGGTTGACGCCCAATTGACTGTGCGAGTCGTAGTAGACGGGGATCTCCGTGCCGCCCGCCCCCGCCGTCCCGTCGTGGGCGCGGACGCCGAGGGCGTTGAGGTCGTCCCCGCCCGCCGTCTGGTCCACCCGCAGCTCCCAGTGCCCGGCCGCCGGCACCGCTGGCGCCACCGCGATGGTCTGCGCGGCCCAATTGCTGCTCGCCGTGAGGGCGAAGGCCGCGGTTCCGGACGGCCCGGCAGCCGCCTGCACCGTATCGGCAGCACCCGAGGCGAGGTCGCTCCCCCCTCCACCGAGCTGGAGCGCGTAGCGACCGGTATGCCCTGCCGGGTAGGGCGAGGCGGCCAAGGTGTTGTCGCCCGCGGCAAAGACCCGGACGATCACGGAGTTGGGCACGGTGGTGGTGACGCTCGGGCAGGTCGGTGCGTTACTCGTCCCCGTGGCCAGCGTGCCGACCGTGGGCACGCCCGAGGCACCGGAATAGCGAAGCACGCCGGCAATGGCCTTTCGACTGGCCCCGTCCCAGGAGAAGGTGACCGACGGGCCCGTCCCGTCGTAGTAGCGGTAAAAGATCGCGAGGCGACAGGTGTTGGTCGTTCCCGCGCAGTTGCCCTGGCTCAAGGGGGTCCAGCCCGCCGAGGCGCTCACCGACACCTGCGCGTTGACGGCGACGATGCCGATGAGCAGGTTGCCGGCCGCCGTTCCGGCAGGGTTGGCGACGGTCACGGTGGTGGCGGTGTTGACCGTGGCCGTTTGCGAACTGCCGAAGGCCACAGCGGTGTCGTAGAAGGTGCGCCAGGCGTTGTCGGCCCCCGCCGGTGAGGTGGTGTTGCCGGTGGTGAAGTTGGTGGTCACCACGGTTCCCGAGGGATCGCGAAGGGAGTAGGTGGCCGTGGTGTTCCAGCTTCCTCCTCGCTGGCGGTCCCGGTTGGCGGCGGCCTCGCCGGTGCCGCCTGCACCCACGTCGGCATCGAAGAGGTCGATGACCAGGCGCGAGGTGCCGGCGGGTACCTCGATGAAGTACCGGTAGAAGGTGGCGAGCCCGCCACTCGACATGATATAGTCGCCGCTGGGCGTTCCCGCTCCCCCCCCTTGGGGCATGAACAGCTCGCCGGAACGGGTGCTGCCGGCCTCGAGGATCCCCCCCCACGCCAGCAGTGCGCCGAGCATGAGACTTGGAATGCGCCTCATCACGATCCTGCTCCCGCCTCCGCGTCGTTCCACCACCGATGCCCCATCCTCAGGACGCGAAGCGCCACCCTTAATTCATTATAACAGAAGCATACGTTCGTCTGTTCCATACCCTCGCGGGACAGCCACGGGATGGTCGCCCGGCTCGCTACCTCCCGAACCCCGTGACCGCCACCGCTGGGTCGCCGAGGAGGGTGTAGATGCGCAGATGCTCCCCGTCCCCCCCTGCCGCGGCAAAGGCCGCAAGGGCAGCCGAGATCTTCTCCCCCAGAGCCGGCGTGCGCGAGTAGAAGGCCGGCACGAAGCGGGCGCCGAGCTGCACCGAGGTGGCGTTGACGGCGAGACCGGTGGGCGCCCACACGGCCACCGCGCCGCCCGCCGGAGCCAGGAGCAGCGCCTCGCCGATGGAGGTGAGCCCCGGGTGGGCAAAGAGGTCGACGTAGCAGGTCAAGCCCGCCACCACCGGCAGGCGCGGCGCATTGGCGAGGGTCGCTGCATCCGAGGCGACGAGCAGACCCTCGGCCGCCAGGCGGTCCGCGCCGGCGTGGCCGACGTAGGTCAGGAGCAGCGCCCCGTCCGCCATCGCCTGCAGCGTCCGGGCACGGGCCTCCGGGGTTGTGTACGGCGCCCCCAGATGGATCCGCGTGACCTGCACCCCGGCCGGCACCTCGGCGAGCAAGGTGTCGCTGTCGGCGGGGAAGTTGCCGGCGTAATCGGGGTTGTCGGCGAGCATGACCAGCCTGCTCGTCCACGGCCCGAGGGTTTCGCCCTCGTACGCGGCCAGCTTGGCCACGTACCGCTCCACCTCGGCCACCGACACGGCCGGGATGCGCCCCACCGCGACCTCGGCCACCCCGTCGTCGTCCAGATCGCCGAACAGCGAGTCGGCGGCGAACAGGCCGTAGGTGGTGGGGGTGAGGATGGGCGGCAGGAAGTTGCCGGCGAGGCCCAGGGTGTCGCGGTAGTCGAAGCTCCCCTTGCCGACGAGGGCGAGAAAGCGCGGCGGCGTCCGCCAGCTCGTCGCAGCCTTGCGGACAAAGCGCCGCACCGCCTCGGGATCCGGGATCCCGTACGAGAACTCGTCGTACACGTCCTCGAGGCTCACCACCATGGTGGCGAGACCCCTGCTCTCGCGGTACCGCGCAAGGGTGCGGGCCCCGTCGAGGAGAGGTTCGGGCGCGATGACGAGGTACGAGGCGCGGGTTTCCTTGTTGGCGAGGTCCGAAGCGAAGTCAGGGCGGACGGCCCGCGGGGCCGCAATGGCCGGCCGGGCCACCGCCAGGTAGCGGGTCGACGGCGAGGCCGGCCAAAAGCTCACCTCGACGCTGCCATCGGCGGCGACCCCGCTCGCAAAGCCGCTCACCGAACGCGGCCGCTGCGGATCGGTGACGTCGTAGAGGCGAAGCTCCGTGCTCGTGAAGCCGCCGATGGTCACCGTGGCGTTGCCATCGGCGCGGAGCAGCAGCGCGTCGCCTCGGGCCCGGAACGTGCGCGGGTACGTGATCTCGAAGGCCTCGACCAGGAGGGTGCCGGCCGTTCCCGTGACGGTGAGGGTATTGGCCCCCTCGCGCAGGTACGAGGCCGGCACGGTGAAGGAGGCGCTGTGCATGGCGAGGCCGTCCCAGAAGGTCTCCCCCACCGGGTGGCCGTTCACGGCCACCAGGGCTCGGCCGTCCGGAGAGGCACGGATCTCGCTCGCCGCCGACACGAAGAGGGTGAAGGTCGCGGGGCCGGCACCGCTCGCCACTGCGTCGAGCGTGAAGGGGAACGACTTCTGGGCGTAGGCCGGGTTCTCGCTCATCACGAAGTCCCAGTACCAGAAGTCTTCGTTGGCGGCGAAACCGATGTAGACGCGCGGCAGACGGTCCTCCTCGACGCGCACCGTCTCGAGGAAGGCGCCGCCGGCCGCGGGCGGCGCCGGCGCCACCGTGGTCGCCGCCATGAGCTCGCCGCGCCCCGGCGTCAGCACGTACACGTTTTCCCTGGTGTAGGGGGTGTCGATGGCGGTGGCGAAGAACCACAAGCGACTGCCGTCCGAAGCTCCCTGCCAGGCGACGGGCTGGCCGCCGGTGGCAAGCGCCAGCTGGCCCGTCTTGATGGCTGCCGTCGCCTTGGCGCGGGGCACCCCGAGGGCCGTGGCCACGTCGTCCGCCGTCACCTCGTACAGCCCTGGCGCCGCCACCTGAATCTTGGCCCCGACACGGGTCGGGGGGGGAGCCGCCCGGCGCTCGCCAGCGACCACGGTCTCCTCGCCTCGCTGCACCTCGCCCATCGCCACCGCAGGTCGCGGCGATGCGGCCCGCCGCACCACACCGAAACCGTTGTCGTCGAGGGAGGGCGCCGCGGCCGGCGCCTGCCAGCTCGCCGTCACGGTGAAGGGACCGTGCATGGTCTCGCCGCCGCGGAACTCCCGCTCGCCGATGCGGTAGGTCACCGGTCGGTCCAGCGGCGCCGCCGGGTCGGCCAGCCGGTAGCTGCCGCCGGCGCTCGCCGACAGGGCTGGCAGGAGGTACTGGTTGACCCTGGTGAACTCGGAGGTGGCCTCGTCCAGACGGTAGACGTTGTAGCCCACCACCCCCACCTCGGCGCTGGCTTCCCACCGGAGGGTGGGCACGCCACCCTCCACGGCAAGGGCCACATCGCTCACCGTGGCGTACGTCGGGTTGACGGTGATGGGGCAGCTGGCCGCAAGGCTCTGCGCCACCGCCGGCACGAACGTGCCGTCCTTGGACCACTCCGAACCCACCGCGTTGGCCAGGGAACCGGCCGGTGCCGTGGGATCCACCGTGAAGGTGAAGGTGAGGGTCTGGGTGCGGCCGGCGCCGACAACGCCCAGGGTGCCGAGGGACGACTGCGGCGTCCAGGTCAGCGTGCCGACCCGCGTGCCGCTGTCGAAGGCGTCCACCACCCGCCCCTGGGCATCGGGGAGGGACACTGGCGTGCCGTCGATGGCCACGTTGGCGATGGTGCCCTGGGAGTACGAGAAGGGAAAGCGCACGTAGGCGGCCGTGCAGCAGCGCACGTGCTCCGGACGTGTGTCCGGAGTGCAGGCGCAGCTGTTGGTGTAGGTGATGGTGTACTGCACCTGCCAGCCGGGCCGCGCCTCGGTGCGGTCGGTGGCGCAGGCCAGCGACAGGGCGGGGGCCGGGATGTTGGTGGCGCTTTCCTCGCAGCGGCACTTGGAGGTCGTACCTGGCAGGGCTTGCCAGAAGCCGTTGCAGGTGGTGTTGGCATTGTTGTCCCAGCTCCCGCACCGGCCCATGGAGAGGAACCCGTCGGTGGTGGGCACGCACGGGGTGGTGATGGGGAAGGTGTACTGATAGACGGTGATGCCGTCCCTCGCCTTGGTCTCGCCGCAGGCATCCCCGTCCTCGTTGTCGAAGAGGCCGTAGCCGGTGGCGGGCTGGTAGGCCGCGCCCTCTGCCGCCACCGGCTTCAAGCTGCGCCGGGAGCACAGACCGGTCAAGGTGGTGAGGCCGTCCAGGTGAATCCACATCCCCAGGTCGTAGCGCGTCGTCGCCGTGGTGGTGATCTCCGATCGCAACCAGATGGTCTGGGTGTCGCCACTGTTCATGCAGCCGTCGTCCTGGTTGCCGAGACCGATCAAGACGATCTTGGTGTCGTTGGCCGTGCAACCGGTGAAATTGGTCACGTCGCCAAGGCACTGGCAGTCCGCATCGGCGCCGTCGGCGAGCCCGTCGCCGTCGTTGTCGAGACCGTCTTGACAGAGGTACTCGTGCTGGCAGTCGGGGTCGTTGCCGTCCATGAGCCCGTCGCCGTCGTTGTCCAGACCGTCGTTGCAGCAGTGGTAGCCGGAGCCCGGCTGCAACGGCGGAAGGTTGCAGTTGGCAAGGAACGTGCATTCCTGTTCGCCCACGTACCCGGCAGGGAGCGTACGCCAGTCGAGCAGGTGGGCCGGGCAGTCCTGGGCTCCCGCCGGAGCGGCCATCGCCGTGAGAACAGCAGTGAACACGAAGCTCACGCACCACCCCAGGCGGTGTGTCATGGGAACCTCCACCCATGGAGCATACGTGCAATGCAACAGGAAATCAAGGGTGTACATCCCCGGTCCAGCGCCGGCGCGCGACCCGCCGCCGCCCTCCGAGTTCGTCAGCGGTACCACCCACGGCACCCGCCCGGCGCGGGAGACGCTCATCTCCCTCCCCCGGCGGACCGATTCGGCCTAAAATGGAAGGTTCCGGCTTCCTGCCGGGTTTTCGAGGAGGCGATGCAGGAGACCATTTCCATCCGCGGCGCTCGCGAACACAACCTCAAGAACATCGATCTCGACATCCCGCGCAATCGGCTCGTGGTGATCACCGGCGTGTCGGGATCGGGGAAGTCCACCCTCGCCTTCGACACCCTCTTTGCCGAGGGGCAGCGCCGCTACGTGGAGTCGCTCTCCGCCTACGCCCGCCAGTTCCTCGAGCAGATGGACAAGCCCGACGTGGACACCATCGACGGCCTCTCCCCCGCCATCTCCATCGAGCAGAAGACCACGTCGAAGAACCCCCGCTCCACCGTGGCCACGGTCACCGAGATCTACGACTACCTGCGCCTGCTCTTCGCCTCCATCGGGGTGGCCGCCTGTCCCGACTGCCAGCTGCCCATCCGCGGGCAAACGGTGCAGCAGATGGCCGACCGCATTGCCGCGCTGCCGCCGGGCACCCGCTTCCTCCTCCTCGCCCCCCTGGCGGCGGCGAGGAAAGGCGAGCATCGGCGCCTGTTCGAGCAGATGGTCCGGGAGGGGTTCGTGCGCGCCCGGGTCGACGGCCAGCTCGTGGACGCCGCCGCCCCGCCCGAGCTCGACAAGCACAAGAAGCACACCGTCGAGGTGGTGGTGGACCGCCTCGAGGTCCGCCCCGACCTGGGCAACCGGCTGGTGGACTCCCTCGAGACCGCCCTCAAGGTCGGCGAGGGGCTGGTCAGGATCGCCCCGCAGGGCGGCGAGGAGTTCCTCCTCTCGTCGCGCCACGCCTGTCCCACCTGCGGCTTTTCCCTGCCCGAGGTGTCGCCGCGCCTCTTTTCCTTCAACTCGCCGCAGGGAGCGTGCCCCGCCTGCACCGGCCTGGGCGTCGTTCAGGAGGTGGACCCCGACAAGCTCGTGGTCGATCCCGAGCGCTCCCTGGCGGCAGGTGCGGTGCTGGGGATCCAGGAGGGACGCCGCTCCTTCCGCTGGCGGCAGGTGCAGACCCTCGCCAAGGCCATGGGGTTTTCCCTCGCCCAGCCGTGGAAGAAGCTGCCGGAGCACGTCCGCCACGCCATCCTCTTCGGCACCGGCACCCGGGAGCTCGAGTTTTCCTTCGTGGGCGAGCGTTCCACCTGGCAGTACCGCGCCCCCTTCGAAGGGCTCGTGCCCATGCTCGAGCGCCGCTACCGCGAGACCACCTCCCCCGACGCGCGGGCCGAGATCGAGCGCACCATGTCCATGCGCCCGTGCCCGGCCTGTGGCGGCCGGCGGCTCCGTCGGGAGGCCCTCGCCGTGCGGGTCGGCCATCGCACGATCCACGAGGTGACCGTCCTTTCCGTCAAGGAAGCCATCGCCTGGCTCGCCGGGCTCGAGCTCGGTGAGCGGGATCGCCAGATCGCCGCCAAGATCCTGAAAGAGATCGCCGACCGCCTGGGCTTTCTCGCCGCCGTGGGTCTCGACTACCTCACCCTCGACCGCACCTCCGGCACCCTCTCCGGCGGCGAGGCGCAGCGCATTCGCCTCGCCACCCAGATCGGTTCCAAGCTCATGGGTGTGCTGTACGTCCTCGACGAACCCTCCATTGGCCTGCACCAGCGGGACAACCGCAAGCTCCTCGAGACCTTGAAGAGCATGCGCGATCTCGGCAACACGGTCCTGGTGGTGGAGCACGACGAGGAGACCATGCGCGAGGCCGACTGGATCGTCGACCTCGGGCCCGGCGCCGGCATCCACGGCGGCGAGGTGGTGGCGCAGGGCGAGCCGGCCGCCGTCATGGCCGAGCCGCGCTCCCTCACCGGCCGCTACCTCAAGGGCGAGCTCGCCATTCCCGTGCCGGCGAGGCGGCGTCGGGGCAACGGCAAGAAGCTCGTCGTCCGCGGCGCCCGCGAACACAACCTGCAGGGGATCGACGTGGCCTTCCCCCTCGGCACCTTCATTGCCGTCACCGGCGTATCGGGCTCCGGCAAATCCACCCTGGTCAACGAGGTGCTCTACAAGGCGGTGGCCCGTGCCCTCTACCGCGCCCTCGACCGCCCCGGCGCCCACGACGGCCTGGAGGGGGTCCAGTGGCTCGACAAGGTGGTGGCCATCGACCAGTCCCCCATCGGTCGCACCCCCCGCTCCAACCCCGCCACCTACACCAAGGTCTTCGACCCGATCCGCGAGCTCTTCGCCCTCACCCCCGAGGCCCGGGCCCGCGGCTACCGACCCGGCCGCTTCTCCTTCAACGTTCGCGGCGGCCGCTGCGAGGCGTGCGCCGGCGACGGCCAGATCAAGATCGAAATGCACTTCCTCCCCGACGTCTACGTCACCTGCGACGCGTGCAAGGGGTTGCGCTTCGGCCGCGAGACCCTCGAGGTGCGCTACAAGGGCTTGCACATTGCCGACGTCCTCGCCCTCACCGTCGAGCAGGCCCGCGACCTCTTCTCGGCCCACCCCAAGATCGCCCGCGTGCTGGACACCCTCATGGCCGTCGGCCTCGGCTACATCACCCTTGGCCAGCCGGCGACGACGTTGTCGGGCGGCGAGGCGCAGCGCATCAAGCTCTCAAGGGAGCTCGCTCGCCGCGCCACGGGCCAGACCCTCTACATCCTCGACGAGCCCACCACGGGGTTGCACTTCGACGACGTCACCAAGCTCCTCGCCGTCCTCCACACCCTCGTCGACCGAGGCAACACCGTCGTCGTCATCGAGCACCACCTGGACGTCATCAAGACCGCCGACTGGATCATCGACCTCGGCCCCGAGGGCGGCGAGGCGGGCGGCCGCATCGTGGCGCAAGGGCCGCCCGAGCTGGTCGCCGCGGTCCCGGCGAGCTACACCGGCGCCTACCTCGCGCCGCTCCTCGGCCTGCGCCGGGCCAAGGCGAGCTGACCCCCCAACACAGGCCGCGCTCTCGCCGCATGGGAGTGCGGCCAGCGTGCTCCCGGCGCTCGTCCGTCCCCTTGACCGCATCCTCGCCCCATGGATACTGGCCGGGGATGCCAGGGGAACCGGCACGGCTCGCCAGCGATCCGACCGCGGGCGGCGCTGCCACGGCCCGCACCGCTGGGCGCTGGCTGCGGGGGATCCTCGTTGCCGCCGCGGCGCTGCTGACGGCGGCGCAGGGGGTGCGGACGGTCCGCCTCGCCGACCAGCTGCCCTCCTTCGTCGACGAGATGGTGAACACGCAGGCGGCAGTGAGCTTCTTTCGCAGCGGAAACTACACCTCCACGACGATTCCCGGTGTGTTCCCACCTGCCATTTCGAGCGGCGTGCTGGCCACCTGGCCGAGCGCGCTGCCGTTTCTCCTGGGCACCGGTACGCTCTTCGAGGCACGGCTGTGCCTGGGCGCGTGGTGGTGGCTCACCGGAACGGCCCTCGTCTTCGCCTTCCTCAGACGAAGGGGCGTCGCTCCCTCCCTCGCGGCCGCCCTCGCCGGCCTCGTCTGGGCCGCACTGTTCCTGGTGCCGTACACGGCCGGGCATCTGCACAACCTCGGCGAGCTCGGAGGCGCGATCTTCCTCGGCTGGGGCGCTTTCCTCCTTCCTGGCCGCCCCTTCCTCGGCGGGCTCCTCCTCGGCGCGAGCGTCTGGGGGTGCAAGCTCATCTACCTTCCGGCGGCCCTTGCCCTTGCAGTGGGCGTGGTGCTGCCGGCGGCGAACGAGGCCTCGGCACTCCCGCGGCGAGAGCGTTGCCTGCGGCTGGCGGCTGGCCTGGCGGTGCCCCTCGTCGCGCTGCTCGCGTGGATCACCGTCGGCTTCTCCGTCCAGCACACCCTGGCGTGGTGCTCCCAGTGGCTCGCCTTCGTCCTCCACGGCGGTTCAGGGGTGGCCGATCGCCCGGCCGGCTCGCTCGTCGAGCGGCTCCTCACCCTCGAGTGGCCCACCTACTCGACCACCTTCCGCGTGCGGCTCCTCGCCCTGACCTTCGGTCCCGCCGCTGGCGTCGCCCTCGTCCTCGCCGGCACGAGGCTTCGGCCTGCGCCTCCCCTGCGACCTGCCCTCGTCGCCCTCGCCGCCACCTTGTGCCTCCACGGCGCCTGGTACTTCCTGTACAGCCCCTTCATGTACCTTCACCACATGCAGCCCGCCATGCTCGTCGGTTTCGGCCTCTGGGGCTGCCTCGGCGCCCAGGTGGTGGTGCCGCTCCTGCGCCGCCGTGGCGCCCTGCGCGCTCTGGCGCTGGGGCTCTTACTCGTCGCCCTCGGTCACGCGGCGGCGACGGTGCTCGCCGGTCCGATCCTGTCGGCAGCACCTTCCTACGCGCGGCTCAGCAGGGAACCGCGTGTGTAACGGCTGCCCCACCCCGGCCCAGCCGGGGCGGTGGCGGGCGGCAGGGGGGGCGATCACGGGCGCGCGGCCATTCGGCCTCGTGGAACGCCGGGGCGAGAGTCGGGCGGTCGCAGCAGGTACCTTGGTCCCGGTGGTCAGGGGTGCCCTGGCGGCGCGTCCCCGGCCCGGGGAAGGTGCACCATCTCCAGGTACCCGTCGCGCACCAGGGCGGCCACCTCGCGAGCGAGCTGCGCAGCGTGGCGGTGGCACCGCAGCTCGGGCCCGGCGGCAATGCCGCAGCACGCGTTGCTCCCTGCTGCCTTGGCGAGGGAAAGGGCGGCGTCGGCGAGGCCCACGAGGGCGCCGTACCGGCGCGGACCGGGTCGAACCCTTGGCGACCCCCGCCGCGAACGGTATACTTTTCGTGATGCACGGCGCCCGCCGCTTCGCCTTCTTTTTCGCGCCCGCGTTCCCCTCGGAACGCGGGCCAGGGGGTGACGCGGTGCGCTGACCTCTCCCCGTCGCACGTTCCTGGGCCCGCTGGTACCACCGGCGGGCCCTTGCTTTTGGAGGAGCCATGGACGAGTTGACCCGCCTGCGCAGCGAAGTGGACCGAGCCGACGAGGCCCTCATCGAAGCCCTGGCCCGCCGTATGGAGGGGGTGCGCCGCATCGCCGCGGTGAAGGCGGCCCTCGGCGCGGCCGTGCTCGATGCCGCCCGGGAGCGCCAGGTCCTCGCGGAAGCGGCGCGCCGCGCGGTGGCGCGCGGCCTCGCACCCGAGGTGGCCCAGCGCGTCCTGCGCGAGGTGATGGCCGCTTCCCGGTCCTGGCAAGCGAGGCAGCGGACAGGCCCGGCCGGCGCACCGCCGCGCATCGCCTACCAGGGGGCACCTGGCGCCTACTCCTGGATCGCCGCCCGCGCCCACTTTGCCGGGGCGGTGCAACCGGTGGGTTTTCCGACCTTTGCCGAAACCCTGGACGCCGTCACTCAAGGGAAGGCGGACGGTGCGGTCGTGCCGGTCGAGAACACGCTTCTGGGCAGCATCCGCGAGGTGCTGGACGAGCTCGCCGGCCGCGACCTCTGGGTGGTCGGCGAGGAAGTGGTCCGCATCGAGCACTGTCTCGTGGGACTTGCCGCCCGGCCGCGGGAGGGGATCCGCACGGTCCTCTCCCACCCCGCGGCCCTCGCCCAGTGCACCCGCTTCCTTCGCAGCGTGCCGGGGGTCGAGTGCCACGCCTGGGTGGACACCGCCGAGGCCCTCGACAAGGTACTGGCCGACGGGCGCGAGGAGCAGGTGGCCATCGCCTCGCGGGAAGCGGCGGAGTTGCGCGGCCTCGAGGTCCTCGAAGCCGGCATCGCCGACCACGAGGAGAACTACACCCGCTTCTTCGTCGTCGCTCGCCAGCCGCTCGCCGGGCCGGTGGGCGCCGACGCCTGTACCTCCCTCCTCCTGGTCACCGAGCACCGGCGCGGTGCCCTGGTGGAAGCTCTCAGCGCCCTGGCGGCGCACGGCTTCAACATGACTCGCCTGGAATCTCGCCCGATCCGCGGCGTTCCCTTCCAGTACTCCTTCTTCATCGACGTGGAGGGCGACCTGGCCGATCCCACCTTGCAGGCCGCCCTGGACGGGGTCCGTCGCCACGCCCGGGTGTTGCGGGTGTTGGGCTGTTACCCGCGAGCGGTGCGATTCCACGGGGCCATCGATCGCGGGCTGCCGCGCCGCCTCCCGCCCCGCCCCCCGAGGGCCAGGCCGCGACCTCGCCACACGGCGCCGTCGCCCGAGCCCACCGCCCCCCTCACCGCCCGCCTCCGCCACCCGGCCGCCACCGCGGTGCGGGTGGGGCAGGTCGAGGTCGGCGCCCCGGGCAGCTTCGTCGTCGTGGCCGGGCCCTGCGCCGTGGAGTCGCCACAGCAGATGGACGCCGCGGCGCGGCTCGTGGCCGGACTGGGGGCCGGCATCCTCCGCGGCGGCGCCTTCAAGCCCCGGACCAGCCCCTACGCCTTCCAGGGTCTGGGGTGGGAGGGCGTGGAGCTGCTGGTGGCGGCCGGGCGGGCGTACGGCCTGCCCGTGGTCACCGAGGTGCTGGCCCCCGATCAGGTGGGCCCCCTGGCCGAACGGGTGGACCTCCTCCAAGTGGGCGCGCGCAACATGCAGAACTTTCCCCTCCTCCGGGAGCTCGGCCGGACCACCAGGCCCGTGCTCCTCAAGCGCGGCATGTCGGCCACCGTCGAGGAACTCCTCCAGGCGGCCGAGTACATCCTGGCGGGGGGCAACCAGCAGGTGATCCTCTGCGAGCGGGGGATCCGCACCTTCGACACCTGCATGCGAGCCACCCTCGATCTGGGGGCGGTGGTGGTGCTTTCCGAGCGGACGCACCTGCCGGTCATCGTCGATCCTTCCCACGCGGCCGGCAAGCGAGCCTGGGTGGCGCCCCTGGCCCGCGCCGCCAAGGCGGTCGGGGCGGCCGGCATCATGGTGGAGGTGCACCCCGATCCCCGCCGCGCCCTGTGCGACGCCGAGCAGGCCCTCGACCCGGAGGCCTTCACCCAGCTCATGGCCTCCCTCGGCGACCCAGCCGAGGTGCCGACGCCACCCCACAGGTGAGGGGCTCGCGGCGCCCTCCCGAGGCCGCCCGGACCGTTGACGGTGACCGCCCGGCGGACGGGTCGAGCCTCGCCCTCACACCCCGCTCAGCGCGGCTCACCGCTCCTCACGATTCCTCATGACTCGTGATCTGCCCTGGCGCTAGAAGCGACACGTGCCAGCCCGCGGCAGGACCCGGCAGCGGCACGAAAGGAGGCATCGTATGAGGTCACGAGTCGTCTTTCTCGCCTGTGCGGCGCTTCTGGCAGCCGCCGTCGTTCACGCCGGTTTTTCCGGCACGGACGTGTACCTGCCGTCCGTGGGGTCGGCCATGGGGGTTTCGCCGTGGTACACGACGGTGTGGATCTACAACCCGGACCCACAGCCGGCCATCGTCACCGTCTACCTCTTGAAACGGCAGCCCAACCCTTCGCCCTCCAGCTTCACCGACACGATCCCGCCCGGTGATGTCAAGCGCTACGACGACGCGGTGCAGTTCATGTTCCACGAGTCCACCTTCGGCGCCCTGCGCATCACCTCGGACCGCAAGGTGTTGGTCTCCTCCCGCGTCTACTCCCGCGCCCAGACGGCGCCGGACCGCGACTCCAAGGGGCAGTTCTTCGCCGGGATCCCCGCCTCCTTCGCCATCGGCGCCGGCGCCAAGACCCAGATCGTCGGCGTCCGGCAGACCTCCAACGACCGCAACGTTTCCGACTTCCGCTTCAACCTGGGCGTGGTCGAAACGACGGGCAACACCTGTACCCTCGCCGCCCGGCTCCTCGACGAGACCGGCGCGGTGGTGGCCGGTCCCATCACGGTGAGCGTCGGCGCCCGCGAGCAAAAGCAGGACAACATCTGGAACCTCTTCGGCACTGGCGTGGCCAACGGTCGGGTGGAGGTGGAGGTCACCGGCGGCAGCGGCAAGGTCATCGTCTTCGGCTCCTCGGTGGCCAACGGTTCCGACGATCCCTCCACCATCGAGATGCACTTTGCCGACGCCCTGCTTGCCGACGGCAGCGCCGGCGACGGGGACATCACCGCCGTCTACGCCGGCGCCGGTCTGGCCGGTGGAGGTACATCGGGGGACGTGACACTGTCGGTACCCAACGGCGGCATCACCAGCGCCATGATCCAGGACGGCGCGGTGACCACCGCAGACCTCGCGAACAACGCCGTCACCAGCGCCAAGATCGGCAACGGCGAGGTGACCATGGAGAAGCTCAACCAGTCAGCCGCCAGCACGGGCCAGGTCATCAAGTGGACCGGCTCGGCCTGGGCGCCGAGGGACGACAGCATCAAGCTCCCCTTCCAGACGACGATGACGGGCGGCGTGGCGTTCGAGGTCAACGTCCTGAAGGACCCCCTGGCCACGACCGTGACGGCGTTCAGCGGCAGCACCGGCTACAGCTCCCCCACCATCCTGGGCAGCAACACCAGTTCTGGGCCGGGGGTCAAGGGGACGAGCAACACCGGCCCAGGCGTGCGCGGCGAGAGCACCAGTAGCGACGGAGTGGGAGGCTACGCCTCCGGCAGCACCGCGGCCGGCGTTCACGGCGTCAACAACGCGGGCTACGGCGTGTACGGCTACTCCGCCCAGGGGCGCGGCGTGTTCGGCAAGACCAACACCGGCCATGCGATCTACGGCGCCGTGGAGAGCGACGCTGGCTACGCGGGCTACTTTGCCGGCCGGAGCTTCATGAGCGCCGGCTCCGCCGAACCGACCCTGCGCGTCATCCAGAACAGCACCGGCAGCATCGCCACCTTTTCCAACGGCAATACCGCCACGCAACCTGCGGTCACCATCACCAACGCTGGCAGCGGCCAAGGGCTCGAGGTGTACCAGAACGGGGTCGGCCGGATCGCGTGGTTCGAGAACACGGCCACCGCGACCCAGACGGCCCTGGCGGTGCGCAACCTCGGATCCGGCGACGGGTTTTCCGTCGACCACCGCGGCTCGGGCGGTTCCCTGGCGACCTTCCGCCGCAACGGCAGCAACGTCATCAAGTTCGATCTCAACGGCAGAGGCTACTTCAACGGCGGGACGCAGACCGGTGGCGCCGACGTGGCGGAAGCCTTTGCCGTGGTCGGTGAGGCGGTGAGCTACGAAGCGGGCGACGTCCTCTGCATCGCCAGGGACAGGGCGCGGCGGCTCGAGCGCTGCGATGAGGCTGCTACCACTCGGGTCGCGGGCGTGGTGGCCACCCGCCCCGGCGTGCTGCTGTCGCCCCGGGGCATCGACGAGGACCATCGTGACCTCCTCCCCACGGCCGTCGTCGGCGTGGTCCCCACCAAGGTGTCCAGCGAGGGGGGGCCCATTCGCGCTGGCGACCTGCTGGTGGCGGCCGCGACGCCGGGGCATGCCATGCGCTCGCCGGACGCTCCCCGCCCGGGCACGGTCCTCGGCAAGGCACTCGCTGACTTCCTGGCCGAGGGCACCGGCGTCGTCGAGGTGCTTGTGAGCTTGCATTGAGATGTCCGGGGCAGCCCCGACGGGGCAGCCTGGGGTTGTCCCGCCGGGGCCTCCGAGCCTGAGGAGAACGACCATGAGAAGACGGAAATGGCTGGCAACTGGCTGTCTCACGGCTGCCGCGCTCCTCGTCCTTCGGGGCAGCGGCCAGGCCGAATGCGGCGAGGAATGGTCCTGGTCGAACCCGCTCCCCACCGGTTCGTACCTCCTGGCCGTGGCCGCCAACTCGCACCGGGTGGTGGCGGTGGGAGTCAGCGGAACCATCGTGACCTCCACCGACGGCACGAACTTCACGCTTCTCCCCCCACCAACCGGCAACTCCCTCTACGGCATCGCCTGGTCCGGCACGCACTTCGTGGCGGTGGGCCAGGCGGGCACGGTGCTGCGGAGTGCCGACGGCGTCACCTGGGAGGGGGGCAGCGGTCGAGTCGGCGCATGGCTCCAGGCCGTCATCTGGTGGCGCGATCGCTTCGTGGCCGTCGGCGACCAAGGCTCCATCGCGACGAGCCAGGACGGCGTGAGCTGGGGGCTGCGTCCCAGGCCCACCACCGCCGACCTGCTGGGCATTGCTGCCTCCCCCACCGTGCTCGTGGCAGTGGGCAAGTACGGGGCCATCGTCACGAGCCAGGACGGCATGAGCTGGGAACCGCAGACGAGCGGCACCACCATGCACCTGGAGGACATCACCTGGTCGGGAAGCCAGTTCGTGGCGGTCGGCCAGAGCGGCACGATCCTCACGAGCCCGAACGGTCTCCAGTGGACCGCCCAGACCTCTGGCCTGCAGCAGTACCTTCTCGGAGTCGCGTGGCACGCGGGACGGTTCGTGGCCGTGGGCTCACTGGTGCTGCTCGCAAGCCACGACGGCGTGTCGTGGACTCGGCTCAGCACCCCCCCATTCGATACGCTCGCTGCGGCTACCGGCGGTTCCTTCGGCTGGGTGGCGGTGGGGAGGGGCGGAGCCATCCTCACCAGTGGCGACGGCAGCAGTTGGCAGCAGCGCACGAGTGGTGCGACCACGAACCCGTTGATGGATGGCGTGTGGGTGGGCCACCGTTTCCTGGTGGTGGGGCGCGGCGGTACGGTGCTTGCGAGCGAGGACGGCGTGCGATGGTCCTCCCAGGTGGTCGCCAGCGGCTCCATCGAAGCCGTGGCCTGGTCGGGGCAGCACCTCGTGGCCGTCGGGGGCGTGGGCATCCTGCGCAGCACCGACGGCACCACCTGGGTTCCGCAAACCCTGCCGGCTGACAGCGGCGGCCTGGTGGACGTCGTCTGGACGGGGTCCCAATGGCTTGCCGTGGGAGGTGCCGGGGCGGTCCTCACGAGCCCCGACGGGGAGGCCTGGACGAAACGCCCCAGCGGGACGGAGCGGCGGCTCAACGGGGTCACCTGGACCGGCCGCATGGCCGTGGCGGTGGGGGAGAACGGCACCATCCTTACGAGCTCCGATGGCGCGAGCTGGACGGAGCGGGCTTCTGGCACCAGCGAGCCGCTGTACGACGTTGGCGCCGCGGAGGGAGGGCTCGTGGCCGTCGGTGCGAGGGGCACCATCCTGCACAGCCGCGATGGTGCGACCTGGACCCGAGTGCCCTCACCCGTATCGAGTCAGTGGCTGTTCGGACTCCTGTGGACCGGCTCGCGGTGGCTGGCCTGCGGCTCCTTCGGCGCGATCCTCGCGAGTCCCGACGGCAGCGAGTGGCGCGTCGTCGCTAGCGACACTACCAACGATCTCTATGCTCTGGTGGCGTCGGGCCAGATGCTCCTGGCCGTTGGCCAGTTCGGGGCGATCCTGCGCAGCGTCTGTGCGGGCCAGGTCGTCTGGGTGCCGGTTGCGTCCCACGCCGCTGGTGCCTTCGCCAGCCAGTGGCGGACGGATCTCGGGGTCTTCAACCCTTCGGCCGAACCCGCCCAGCTCACCCTTCGCTTCCACGGCGCCTCGGGCGTCGCGGCCAGCACCGGCAGCGTGGCGGCGGCAAGTCAGGCCGTGTACCCCGATGTGGTCGCCCAGTTCCCGGCAACGGGTTCTGGCGCGCTGGAGATCGTGGCGAGTCAACCGGTGGTGGTGACCTCGCGCACCTACAACCTTCAACCCGCCGGAGCGAGCTGCTACCCCAACGGCACCCTCGGCCAGAACCTGCGCGGGTACGCGAGCAGGGAAGGCCTGGCGGCGGGCGAGACCGGCTACTTGCTGCAGCTTGCCGAAACGGCCGCCTTCCGCACCAACATCGCCCTCACCAACAGCGGTCCCACCCAGGCGCGCGCCACCGTCACCCTGTTCGACGGCGCTGGCCGGGAACTCGCCCGGTACGACGTGGTCCTGGCACCGGGGGAGTGGAAGCAGGAGAACCGTCCCTTTGCCAGCAAGGCGGGGCAGAGCAACCTTTCCCGAGGCTACGCGCGGATAACGGTCGGTACGGGCAGTGGCGTGCTGGCCTACGCCTCGGTGGTGGACAACGTGACCAACGATCCCACCACCGTGGAGCTGGTCAGGTGGCCGTGATCTTCGCACCTGCCCGCACGGCCGCGCCTCAGCGGCGCAGCTTGAACCCCTCGAAGGCAAAGATGGCCGGCGTATCGAGGTGGACCGCAACGGCCAGGGCGCCGCCCGGCTCGGCGTCGAAGGCGATGGCGGGAAAACCGGCGTCCATGGAACGGACCAGGGTCGGGGGGGTGCCGTCCAGGGCTACCCGCCAGAGGGTGTCGCCGGTCGCGCCGCGGAGGAAGACGAGTCGGTCCGGCCCGTCCCAGGCCGGCCATGCCCCGTCGGGAGCCAAGCGCCGGGCGGTGCCGCTGCCATCCGTCGGCGCCACCCAGATCCCGGTGCTGCTGTCGTCGGTGGGCCGCAGCACGCCGCTCCAGGCCACCAGGCGACCGTCGGGGGAGAGGCGAGGGGCGACGAGTTCGCTCCGGCGGAGCAGTACCCGTTCCTGGCCGCTTGCGAGGTCGTGAACCACAAGGGCGTATTCGTCCGTTTCGGCGCGCACATAGACGAGGGTCCCGTGGTGAGCGTCCGGCCAGTCGCACGCGCACTCCCTGACCCATGGGGTCAGGGAGCCACGGGGCCAGTCGACCCGGTAGATACCCCGCGGTCCGGACCTGGTCAGGGCCCCGGCCACGACCAACGCCCTCTCGTCGGCCAGCCAGCGCGCCCGGTGGGCCACGAGACCAGCCACTGGTTGGCTGCGCTCGTGGGGCAGCTCGACCACCGCCAGGTCGCCCGGGCCGGCTCCCCCTTCGTGGACGATGGCCAGGTGCGTGCCGCCGCCGGCCCACGCCACGGAGAGCACCGGACGCTCGCTGCGCAACCTCCGAAACGGACCTTCGCCGCCCTGAGCGATGAGCACCCCCGCGCGCAGGCGTCCGTTGACGAAGAGCACTCGACTGCCATCGGGCGCCACCGCCGGGCACGAATCCTCGCCGGCGCCCACGGTGAGTCGGACGGGCGCGCCACCGTCCCGCAAGACCCACCAGAGCTGGAACGGGCCGTCCCGGGCCGCGGCGAACACCAGCGCCTCGCCGTCGGGCGTCCAGTCGAGGCCGTAGAACGGCCAGGGTCCCCGGGTGAGCTGCCGATGCTCGCTGCCGTCCGGTCGCACGAGGAAGAGATCGCCGGCGCCACCCTCGGGGTCGGCCGTGGTGTAGGCGATCCACTGCCCGTCCGGCGACCAGCGCGGCCAGAACCCCCTTTCGGCCAGGTGCCGCTCCTTCCCGTCGGCTTCCCGCACCACGATGGCAGTCCCCCCCGCCTCGACCCGCGCCACCACCAGGCGAGTGCCGGTGGGGTCCTGGTGCGCCGCCGAGGCGCGTTCCATCACCACTTCCGGCCGACCGCCCAGCACCGAGACACGCTGGACTTCCGGCTCCAGCTGGCCAGCCGCATCGTAACGGTACGTGGTGAAGAAGATCCAGTTGCCGTCCGCCGAGAAGGTGGGCGAGGGACCCCGCACGTCGACGTCGCGGGTCAGCCTCAAAGCGGTGGGAAGGCCTGGGCGCGCGAGGTACAGGGCGTGCAGCCCGTGCTCATCGGTGGAGACCACGGCCAGAAAGCGCCCATCCGGCGAATAAGCCGGCTTGAACGCCCCACCCGGCAGGCGGAGGAACTCCTCGACCCGCTGCGCGACCGCCTCCCGCAGCGTCCCCCGCCACACGAGCCAGGAAGCCAGGCCCACGAGGCAGGCAGCGGCCGCCCCCACCGCCGCCACGCGCCACCGTCGCCGGACCCACCCGCCGGGCGACGCTTCCGGGAGGGTCTCCTCGGTCACGGGTGCCACGAAGCGGTAGCCGCGGCCATGTACCGTCTGGACGTAGACGGGGGCACGGGGGCTGTCGTCGAGGGCCCGGCGCAGCTCGTGCACCGCCTGGGCGAGGGCCTCGTCGCTGACCCCCACATCGGGCCACACCCGCTCGATGAGGGTGTCCTTGCTCAGCACCTCGCCCGCGTGGGTGGCGAGCTCCACGAGCACGCCGAAGGCGCGCTCGCCCATGGCCACGACGCTGCCTGCCCGGGTCAGACGGTGGCGTGCCACGTCGAGGCGGAACGGCCCGAACACCAACCGTCTGCACCTCCCATCGTGCGGCATGTCCATGATTATAGGCCGTCGCCCGGACCATCCCGCTTGGGGGGTAAGATCTCTTCAGGAGTGTTCAGTACCGGTCATGACTTCGGACCCTCCTGGCCCCAGCATTGGCTTTGCAGCCACCGCTCCTGCGACGGTGCGCCGCCTCCCAAGGCGGGGGCGGGAGCCGGGCGGTGGCCGCAGGACGGGAGGATCCCTGCCGTGAAGTCGTGGACCTTGGTGCTCCTCGTGGCGCTCGCCGCGTCGCCGGGCGAGGGCGCTACCTACTACGTGTCGCCGACGGGCAACGACGCCAGTCCCGGCACGCGCGAGCAGCCGTGGGCGACGCCCGGCGTCGCCTCCAGGCGGCTCGCGCCCGGCGACACCCTGGTGCTCCTGGGGGGGCGCTACACCCTCGCCGATTTCGAGCACGACGTCCTCAGACCCCCTTCGGGCACGGCCTCGGCGTGGGTGGTGATCCGCGGCGAGGCGGGTCAGCGGCCTGTCTTGGCCGGTCGGGACAACCTGCTGACGGCCATCGAGCTGGGCGGCGCGGAGTACGTTCGCATCGAGAACCTGGAGATCACTCACGACCCGTCGGCCACGGGCGAAGCCCGGTGGTTTCGTGACGGCCTCGAGATCCTCGGCGCTGTGGCCCGGCACATCGTGCTGGCGGACCTCGACATCCACCACGTGGACGAGTTCGGCATCAACGTCCAGGACGTCGAGGACCTCCTCATCACCGGCTGTCGCATCAGCCACTGCGGCTTCGGCGCCATCGGCGGGCCGGCCGCCGCGCAGGGCGGCCTCCGCCACGTGGTCATTCGCGGCTGCTCGCTTTCGTGGAGCGGTCACTACTACCAGGGGGGCGACGGTCGCGACCGGCCGTACGACCGCCCCGACGGGTTCGGGATCGAACCTTCCGAGGGCCCCATCCTCATCGAGGACACGGTGGCCGAGCACAACCTGGGCGACGGCCTCGACTCCAAGGCCGCCAATACCACCATCCGCCGCTCCATCGTCGCCAACAACGCCTGCGACGGCGTCAAGCTGTGGGGCGCGGGCAGCCGCGTCGAGAACACCCTGATCTACGGGCGGGGCGACGGCGACCCCACCCCCACCCCGTGGGCAGCCATGGTCATCGAGACCGAGGGCGCAGCCGGGGCTCGCTTCGAGGTCGTCAACGTCACGGTGGACGACGAGCTAGGCGACAACTACCTGGTCTACGTGCAGTACGGCAATGAGATCCCGGTCGAGGTCAGCTTCCGCAACACGATCTTCTCGGGCCGCGGCGCCGACTGCCCCCTCTACGTGCACCCGGCGAGCACCGTGCACCTCGATCACGACCTGTTCTTTCTGCCGCGCACGGACCGCGTGCTCGTCGTCGGCGCCGCCGACGTGACCTGCGACACCCTGGCGGCCCTCGACCCGGCCAGCCGCTGCGCCGATCCGCGCTTCGTCCGGCCGGCCTGGGGCACGGCGGGGGACTACCACCTGCAGGCGGCAAGCCCTGCCATCGATGCCGGCTCCCCCACCGCGCCCATGGACGACCTGGAGGGGCGCCCGCGGGATGCCCGCCCCGACCTCGGCGCGTACGAGTTCGGGGCACCTCCACCCACCCGCCCCGTGCGGCGGCTCCTGCGCCATACCTCGCCGGCGGGGGTCGACGAGGCGCACCAGGACGACTCGGCCCCCTGAGGCGGCGAGCAGAGCGGCGGGCATGGCGACGAACGGCGTGCGCGGCTGCCGCTCGAAACGGCCCCGGCGCCTTCGGGGTAAGGGCCGTGCCTTGCCTGCCCGCGCCGCGGCTCCCTCACCGAGCGAGACGGCCGAGGCCGCCGTGCGGGGCTCTTGCCCTCGTCGCCTCGATGTGGCAGCCTCCCCCTGCCCGTCGGGCAGGGGAGGTCGGCGATGGACGTTGTCGCGGTGTCCCGCCTGCAGTTCGCCCTCACCATCATGTTCCACTACCTCTTCCCACCCCTCACCATCGGCATGGGGGTGGTCATGGTGTGGCTCGAGGGGCGGTTTCTCGCCACCCGCGACCCCATCTACGAGACGGCGGCGCGGTTCTGGACCAAGATCTTCGCCCTCAACTTCGCCATGGGCGTCGCTTCGGGTATCGTCATGGAGTTCCAGTTCGGCACCAACTGGGCCGCCTACTCGCGATTCGTCGGGGATGTCTTCGGCTCCGCCCTGGCTGCCGAGGGGATCTTCGCCTTCTTCCTGGAGTCCGGCTTCCTGGCCGTCCTCGTCTTCGGCTGGGACCGGGTGTCGCCGCGCATGCACTTCTTCGCCACCCTCATGGTGGCGCTGGGCTCCATGTTCTCGGCCGTGTGGATCGTGGTGGCCAACTCCTGGCAGCAGACCCCCGCCGGCCATCACGTCGTGCCCATGCTCCGCGACGGCGTCCCCCTCGTGATCGACGGGGAGGCGGTGCTGCGGGCCGAGGTGGTCAACTTCTGGGACGTGGTCTTCAACCCCTCCTCGCTCCACCGTCTCCTCCACGTCTGGATCGGCTCGTTCATCATGGGCGCCTTCTTCATCATGTCCATCGCCGCCTACTACCTGCTGCGCCAGCGCCACGAGGAGTTCGCCCGGCGCTCCTTTGCCGGTGCCCTCCTCTTCGCCACCGTGTTTTCTTTGGCCGCCGTCGTTTCCGGCCACTTCCAGGCCGAGAACGTCTACCGCCATCAGCCAGCCAAGCTGGCGGCCTTCGAGGGCCAGTTCGTCACCGGTCGCGGCGACCTCTCCCTGCTGGGCCTCCCGGACGAGCGGCGAGGGGTCGTGCACGGCGAGGTGGCCATCCCCGGCCTCCTCTCCTGGCTCCTCACCGGCAATGCCAACGCCGTCGTCCTGGGTCTCGACGCCTTCCGTCCGGAGGACCGGCCGCCGGTGGTGGTGCCGTACCTGTCGTACCACGCCATGGTCGGTCTCGGGATGGCCTTCGTCGGCCTGACCCTGCTGGCCAGCGTGCTCTACCTGCGCGGGCGGCTCTTTTCGCAACGGGCGCTGTTGCGTGTCTTCGTGGTGGCGGTGATCGGCCCGGTCGTCGCCAACCAGCTCGGCTGGGTGGCCGCCGAGGTGGGCCGGCAACCGTGGATCGTGCAGGCTCCCCTCGAGCGGGCGGCCGACGGCGAGCTGGTGCGGGGCGAGGGCGGCCTGCTCCAGTACCGGGAGGCGGAGGGGCTGCGCACGGCAGCTGCCGTGTCGCCGGCCCTGCGCTCGGAACAGGTGCTCACCTCCCTCCTCCTCTTCGGTCTGGTGTACGTGGCCCTCGGGGTCTTGTGGGTGGTGGTTCTCAACGCCAAGATCAAGGCTGGCCCGGAGGAGGGGCATCCCCCTGGTGCCGGCGAAGGATTCCTCGAGGCCGCCGCCCACCTTGGCCGGCACACCGAATCGTACACCGGCACCCACCAGGCGAGGTGAGTCATGGACCACGGCACGCTTGCCACCATCTGGTTTGCCATCTGCGGCGTCCTCCTCACCGGCTACGCCGTCCTCGACGGGTTCGACCTCGGGGTCGGTATCCTCCACCCCTTCGTGGCGCGGGGCGACCATGAACGGCGCGTGATCATGAACGCCATCGGCCCCATCTGGGACGGCAACGAGGTGTGGTTGGTGACCTTTGGCGGGGCGCTCTTTGCTGCCTTCCCGGAAGCCTACGCCACCGTCTTCTCGGGCTTCTACACCGCCTTTATGCTGCTGCTCTTCGCCCTCATTCTCCGCGCCGTGTCGTTGGAGTTTCGCTCCAAGATGGCCTCGCCCCGCTGGCGGCTGGTGTGGGACTGGGGGTTCTTCGCCGGCTCGTTGCTGGCGGCGTTCCTCTTCGGCGTGGCGATCGGCAACGCCATGATCGGCATCCCCCTCGACGGCGGTGGCAACTTCACCGGCACCCTGGCTGGGCAGCTCAACCCCTACGCCCTGCTGATCGGCGCCCTGGTGGTCGCCACCTTTGCCATGCACGGCGCCATGTTTCTCAACCTCAAGACGGAAGGGGAGCTCCAGCGGCGGCTGGAGACGTGGATGTGGCGCTCCTTCGGCATCTTCCTCACGACGTACCTGCTCGCCACCATCGCCACCCTGGTCTTCGTCCCCCGTGCCTCGGGCAAGTTCGAACGGTTTCCCGTGCTGGGAGGGGCCGTGGTGGTGGTCGCCGTGCTGGCCATTGCCAACATCCCCCGCGCCCTCTACTGGCGCAAGCCGGCCCAGGCCTTTGCCTCCTCGGCCGCCACCATCGTCGCCCTCGTCGCCCTGTTCGGCGCGGCCCTCTTCCCCAACTTGGTGACGGCCGCCAACGACCCGGCCCTGTCGGTCACGATCTCGAACGCCGCCTCCAGCCCCCGCACCCTCACCATCATGCTGGTCATCGCCGCCATCGGCATGCCCTTCGTGGCCGGCTACACGGCGGTGATCTACTGGACGTTCCGCGGCAAGGTGCGCCTGGACCGCTCGAGTTACTGAGGCACAGCGCCCAGCTGGCCAAGGCGTTCCTTCCCGTCGCGCCCTTCGCCGGGCCGGACGGCGGCCAGCTCCTGGAAGACGCACCTCCACCGGCCGGTGGGCGCCAACATTCCTCAATGGCGGGAGCGGTGAGGCTCCTACTTCTCGGTGCGGGCGCCCGTCTGCCGACGGCGTCCCTGCCACCCACTAGCCCAGGCGTCGCAGGGCCGCCGCGCCCAGCAGCAGGAGGAGCGCCGACAGCGCCGCGAGCCCTGCGGGCCCGAGGAGCGGGATCGGCTCCCGCTGCTCCGCCCTTCCTGTCACCGACACCGTGCGGGAGCCCGCGTTCGACGGCACGTCGAAGCTGTCGCTGAAGGTCCCGACGGAAGTGGGGGCAAAGCACACCTCGAACACGCAGCTCGCGCCCGGGGCGAGGGTGTGGCCGGAACAGCCGTCGTTCGCCACCGCGAACGGCGCGGCGAGGGGATTGCCACTGCCAATCGTGCCCAGGACCAGAGAGTCCTGTCCCGTGGAGCGCACCGTCACCGACAGGGTCGTGGTGCTGCCCAGGGCGCGCAGTCCGAAGTCCAGGGAGGTGGGCTCGACGGCGATGCCGGCCACGAGCTGGCCGGACGGTCCACCCTGGTCGACGATCATGCCGTCGGGGGTGGGGATGTCGTCCCCCTTGGCGCCGTCCTGCAGGAACAGCCGCACCTGCACGTAGCCGCTTCTCGGCCAGATCTCCGCGCCGGGCAGCGCCGGGTGGTAGTGCACGAACTCGTACCAGTGCGGCGTGGCGTTGTCCGGCGTGGGACCGTGCTTCCAGTACGAGGTGAGCTGGGCGGGCGGGAGGAACATGTCGAGGTTGGCCCATCCTCCGGCTGGCACCCCCAGGATCGTGAAGGCGAAGAACCCGAAGGGGAACCCGACGTTGGGAGGGGCGTCGCCCGGCGAGGGGTTGCCGACCGCCGCCACGCTCGCAAGGTAGGCGGGGGGAGCCGTCGCGAGCGTGGCGTAGTGGGCGCCGCCGACAGTGGGAAGGGAGACGACGTGCGGCTGCTGGTAGTCTGGAATCCCGTCCTGGTTGCCGTCGTACCCGAAGGTGCCGCCTCCCGGTCCGGCCTCGGCGGCGTCCGGCGTGCCGTCGCCGTCGGTGTCGCCGCTGGCGGCACCGAAGTAGGCAACCACCGCAGCGTCCGTGGCCATGGTCAGGGACGCCGGGTTGCGCGAGCCGGACAGTGCTCCGCCCCAGCCCAGGAACGTCCAGCCGGCCGCAGGGGCTGCGGTCAGCGCCACCGACGGCGTTCCCGGGTAGGTCTCGCTGCAGTCTGTCGGACACGCGATGCCGGTGCCGTTCACCGTGCCGGCGCCGGCGGGGCTCACCGCCACGGCGAGGGTCTGTCCGGGCGCCGACGCGGTCTCGGCCACCAGGTTGTTGGCGGCGTCGTAGGTGAAGGTCATGACCCTGCCCCCACCGTAGTCCACCCGCACGACCCGGCCCTTGGCGTCGTACTGCACGGTGGTCTGGGCAACGCCCCCGGCGGCTGCCAGCAGGACTGCGGCAGCGTGGAGCAGCACGCGCACCCTCGTTCTCATGGCGGATCCTCCCTTGCGAGTTCCCTTGCCGCGGCTGTTCGCGTCGTGCATGTCCGCCTCCTCACTTCGGCAGCGCGTTGCGCTTCAGGCCCGCGAAGAAGTCCTTCTTGATCTTGTGCAGCCGCTTCTTGAACTCGAAGAGGCTGTCCTCGGGTGGGGCCCAGGCCTCGACCTGCCAAGGCACCATGGAGTTGGTGATGATCTCGTTGCCAGTCTCCCTCTCCCACGTCTGCGTATTCAGGAAGGTGATGTTGTCGAGGGTGAGGCGCTGCAGGTCCCACGCCATCAGTGCCGTTTGCACAACCGCGAACCCCTTGGTGGCGAGAGCCAAGACACGGCCCGTTACCGAGCGTCCGGCCTGGCCAGCCAAGGTGCGCTCGGCACCGCCCTCGAGGCCCCGGGCGAGCTGCCCGTTCACGCCTCCGGTGGGCCGGAACTGGATCTCCTTCGCGGGCACGTTCCGGGGCAGAAAACCGCGGTTTCGAGCCGCGTAGTACCCGCGCGGGCTACCACGGAAGAAGCCACCCTCCAGCGACTCGGCCCATGTCGAGCTCCCCCTGGGACGGAAGACAGGCTGGCGAACCGTGTAATGGCTGGACGGCGGCCCCACAGGATCCGGAATTCGTGGTCTAAACCAGCGCTGGACAGAGCCGGGGTACTGATGGCTCGGGTAGCTCGGGGAGCCCGAGGCCAGCAGTTCCACGCTGGACGAGGTGGGGATGTTGCGAGGACGGGCGAGCACCCGTATCGGGTCGCCCTGACCTGTCTGCACGTTGGTCACCTGCTTCCACCGTCCCGACAACTGCCAGATGAGCGACTCGCCTTCGGCGCCGCTTGGATCCACGGCATTGAGCGGATCGCCGTCGGTGTAGGCGTAGAGGTTGGGAGCCTCGAGCACGCCGAGGGGGTCCTCGGTAAGGAAGCGACGGGTCATCGGGTCGTACATCCGCACGCCGGTGTGGAGGAGGCCGTTGTCGTCGGTGAGCACGCCGTGGGCGCCCAGCCAGCCGAGCTCGCTCTGCCCCTCGGCGGCCAGGGTGCGGCCGTACGGGTCGTAGGCGAAGCGGGCGACGAGCGTACCGCTCCCGTCGGTGACGCCCACGACGTTGCCCTGCACGTCGGTGTGCAGGACGCGGATGGCCCCAGAGGGGTCGAGGGTGTAGAGGATCGAGCCCGCGCCCACGAAAAAGCGCGTCGGCGCATTGGCAGCGTCCAGCGTGGCCCAAAGTTCGTTGCCGTCGCGCAGGTAGCGAGTCTCGACGCCGTCCGCCACCGTGCGCAGGCACGAGCCATCGAAGTCCCGCACATAGGCGGTGGTGTGCCCGCCGCCCACCACGCCCGAAAGGTTGCCGTGGGGGTCGTAGCTGAAGGTGGTGACGTCCGCCCCGAGGCGGCGCTCGACCTGCCGGCCGTCGCGGTCGAAGGTGAAGGTCGCCGCCTCGGTGTTCACGCGCTCCCACCGCAGGCGGTTCGAGGCGTCCACGGCTCGCTCGCGAGTCCCGTCGGCGAGGTCGGGCGCCAGCGTGCCCGTGGTCGCAACCGACGTGATCCGGCCAAGGGCGTCGCGGCTGATGGTGTAGCCGAGCAGGGTGACCCCGCCCGTGCCGAGGTGGGTGAGCGAGGTGAGCTGGCCGTTCGGATCGTAGGTGTACACCGTGGCGGTGCCGTTGGGGAAGTCGACGCGGGCCAGCCGGTCCACGGCGTCGTAGTGCAGCGTGGTGACCTTCCCCGTCCAGTCGGTGAGGCGCTGCAGCCGGCCAGCGGCATCGTAGGTGTACGCGAGCACCCGGTTGCCGGGGTAGGTGACGGTGGCGAGGCGCCCGGCCGGCGTGTAGCTGAACTTCACGGTGTTGCCCTGGGCGTCGGTGCGCTCGACCAGGCGCTCCAGCTTGTCGTAGGTCAAGGTGGAGACCCCTACAGGCTCGGTGATCGTGACCACGAGCCCCGCGGCGCTTTAGGCGTAGGCGAAGTCGACCTGGCTGCCCCCGGGCAGGGTGATGCGGCTCGGGCGGTTGTCCGGCGTGTACTGGTACCCCACCTGCTCGCCCGAGGGCCGGGTCAGGGTGGTCACGCGCCCCAGCGCGTCGTAGGCGTAGCGCTCGGTCGCACCGTCCGGACCGGCCACCGAGGTGACCCTGGACGCGCCGTCGTAGCCGAGGCGCCAGGCGTTGCCGCGGGCGTCCACCAGGCGATTGATACAGCCGAAGGGGTCGTACTCGACGGTGAGGCCGTCGCCGTTGGCGGCGGTCACCGCGGTGGGCTCTCCGAGCGCACTGAAGGCCAGCCGGTGCTTCTCCCCCGCAGCGTTGGTCATGGTGAAGCTGCGGCTAGCGGGTCCGTGCGCGAGCTTCGTGACCGCGCCCAGGGGATCGCGCACCTCGGTGGTTCGCCCTTCGGCGTCGTAGGTTTGCTGCCAGACGTGGCCCAGGTTGTTGATGAGCGCGGTCTCGCGGCCGTTGGCATCGCGGTTGATCGTCTCGTGGCTGCCGCTCGGATAGGTGATGGTGCGGAGCAGGTTGCGGCGGTCGTAAGCGAACTGGGTGGTGACGCCGTCGGGGTCTGTGATGGCCACCAGGTTGGAGTCGGCGTCGTAGGCGTAGGTCGTCACCCCCCCCAGGGGGTCGGTGTGAGTGTGCACCCGCCCCAGGGTGTCGTAGGTGAGCGACTCGGTCGCGCCCATCGGCACGAAGGTGCGGCTCGTGACGTTGTTCTCGGCGTCGTAGGTGAACGTGAACTGCTGGCCGGCCGGGTTGGTGAGCGTGGTGAGGTTGCCGTTGGCGTCCCAGGCGAACTGGTACGTCCCCAGCCCGTCCGGCAGGGTGAGCTGGGTGAGGCGCCCGGCCGCATCGTACGCCATGGTGCGGGCCGTGCCTTCGGGATCCTCCAGGCGGGTCATCATGCCCTGGGCGCTGTAGTCGAACCTCCAGTACCGCCCGTTGTGGCTGATGACCGAGAGCTGGTTCTGGGAGTTGTACCCCCAGGCTGCCAGGTGCCTGTCGGGCAGCCACCCTTCCCTGAGGTTGCCGTTGGGGAAGTACACGAGGCTCAGGGTGCCGTTGGGGCCGGTGATCGTCGCCGGCATGCCGGATCCGGTGTAGCTGAGCGTGGTGGTGGCGCCGAGCCGATCGGTGGCGGAGGTGAGACGCCCCTGGACGTCGCTCGAAAAGCGCACGGTCTTGCCCAGCTTGTCGGTGGCGGCGGCGAGCTGCCCGTGGGCGTCCCAGCCGAACGTCGCGGTGTGCCCCTCGCCGTCGGTGACTCGCAGGAGCTGGCCGTTGGACCCGTACACCTGGGTGATCGCGTTCCCGGATGGCGGCGTGATGACCACCTGCAGCCGGCCGCCCGCGAGGGGCGTGTAGGCGAAGGTGGTGAGGTGGCCGGCGGCGTCGGCCTGGGAGGCGATGCGGCCCGCGCCGTTGTAGGTGTTGGTGAGCACCGTGACGCCCCGGCGGTCGCGCTCGGTGAGCAGCCGGTGCTGCGCGTCGTAGGTGAACACCCAGGCGTTGCCGCGGGCGTCGGTGATGGTGGTGAGGTTTCCGGCGCCGTCGTAGGTGAACTGCACGGTGGGGCTGCCGGCCGGCGTCGTGATGCTGGCGATGCGCCCGCCGGCCCACGCCAGGTCGATCTGCCGGCCCATGGAGTCGGTGATGCGGTCGAGCTGGGTCGTGTGGGTGAGGGTGATGGAGTGGTTGCGCGGGTTGGTGACCTGCTCCAGCCGCCCGTCACCGTCGAACAGCCACGCTGTACCGTCGGGGAAGGTGTAGGTCCAGCCGGCCGGGGTGCGGTCGGCGAGGGTGCCGGTGGCGAAGCAGTTGTACGGCGAGTAGGTGGTGCCGGCCTTGCGGAAGAAGCGGCGGCTGCCGTCGGGCATGACCAGGGTGTGGTCGGCGCCGCTGACCTCCAGACGCACGTCGAAGCTGTGGGTCCAGCCGAACCCCAGGGCGCCGTCGACCCCCGCCAGGTGGGAGTTGTAGCTCACCGCAAACGCCAGGTCCAACTCGCCGCGGCCCGGGAAGGAAAACAGCGTGCGGTTGAAGAAGTAGTTGCCGGTGAAGGGGTTCACCGGGTCTGCGATGGCGTCGTACTGGCGCCCCAGGTTGACGAGGGCGGTGAGGTCGGGGTTGGTCCAGTCCTCGGGCTCCGGCATGAGCGCCAGATCCACGGTGACGGTCTCGTTGGGCCCCGGCGAGGCGCTGCCGGGGGCCGAGTCGACGTAGCCGGAGTACGTCCCGGTCAAGGTGTAGGTGTAGTTGGGCGCGACCCGCGTGGCGTAGTTGCCGCCCACCGAGGTGAGAACGCCCTTGGTCCAGCCGGCGCGGGCAATTTCGACGATTGCCCCGGGCAGTCCAGTACCGTCCACCGCGTCGCTCACGCGGCCCTGGAGGGTGGCGCAGTCGCCGCGCAGTTCGAGGGTGCGGGTTTCGGTGTCGCTCCACGAAGAAGAGGTCACGGTGAGCGTCACCGGCAGCGCCGGGAACCGGCCGCCGCGCTCGCGAGGGCGCGCGACCTCGTGGCTCTCGACCCGTGGCGTGAGGACGCCCACCGGTGCGTCATGGAGCTGCTGGCCGAAGAGGGGGAGCCTGCGGCCGCCCTCGTGCAGTTCGAGGAGTGCCGGAGGATCCTGGCCGAGGAGCTGCAGACCGCGCCCACCGCCGAGACGGAGCGTCTCGCCGAGCGCATCCGCGCCCTGGCCGGAGTCTCGGCTGGAGCCGCGGCGCCCGCCCGCCACAACCTGCCCGCCCAGACCACCCCGTTCATCGGCCGCGAGCGCGAGCTCGAGGACGTCTGCCGCCTGCTCGCCGATCCCTCCTGTCGTCTGGTGTGCCTGCTCGGGCCCGGCGGCATCGGCAAGACGAGGCTTGCCCTGCAGGTCGGTCTGCGGGCGCTCCTCGACACCTCGGGCCCTGGCCGGTTCGCTGACGGCGTGTGGTTCGTGGCGCCCCAGGAAGCCGGGGCGGGTGGGCTGGCCGAGGTCATCGCGGCCGCCCTTTTCGCCGGCCATCCTCCGGCGGTGGGAGCTGCAGACCTCGAACGCCGGCTCGTCGAGGTCCTGCGGCCGCGGCGCACCCTCCTCATCGTCGACGCGCTGGAGCATGTGCTCGATCAGGCCGGGTTGCTCTCCTCACTGCTGGCGGCCGCGCCGCTGCTGGCGGTCCTGGCCACCAGCCGCGAGCGGCTGCCGGTGGAGGGCGCGTGGACGGTCGAGATCGGCGGCCTGGCCACCTCGCCGTCCAGCGGCCGCGAGGGGGAGCGCAGCCCGGCGTTCCAGCTCTTCGTGGAAGCCGGCCGGAGGTCGCGTTTCGGCTTCTCCCCTTCGCCGGGCGACGTCCGCCACATCGACGCGGTGTGCCGGGCTGTGGAGGGATCACCCCTCGCCCTCGAGCTCGCCGGCGGTTGGGCCGGCACCTTGTCGGTGCGGGAGATCGCCAGAGAAGCCGCCCGCCACCCCGGGCTCCTCGGCGACCCTGCAGGGCGGATGCGGACCGTCTTCACTTCCTCGTGGCAGCGGCTCCGTCCGGACGACCAGGAGGTACTGGCTGCCCTGGCGGTGTTTGCCGGAGGCTCGACCCGGGAGGCGGCGGAGGCGGTTGCCGGCGCGCCGCTCGCCACGCTGCGGCGGCTGGTGGATGCCTCGTTCCTGCGTCTCGAAGCTTCGGGGCGCTACACGATCCACGAGGTCCTGCGGCGCTTTTGCCTCGACGAGCTGGCGCGGGACCCGGCTGCGTTCGAGCGGGTGCAAGCCGCCCACGCCGAGTATTTCACGCGGCGCCTCAAGAGCTTCGGAGAACGCCTCGCGGGCCAGGACGAGCGCGCGGCCCACGACGAGCTGGCGACGGAGCTCGGCAACGTTCAGCTGGCATGGCGCCGGGCTGTCGAGACCTCGCGAGCCGACCTCATTGCCGACTCTCTCGGCGCCGTCCTCGCCCATGCCGAGTCGCGAGGCTGGGTGCGTGGCGCCCAGGTCCTCTTGACCGAGGCCATCGACCGCTTCGGCGAGCGAAACCCCCGTTTCCTTCTCGACCTCCTCGTGGCCCGCGGCACGCTCCGCAACCTCACGGGCGAGTACGAGCTCGCCGAGGCGGACCTGTCGCGCGCCCTCACCCTCGACGAGCAGGCTGTCGAGGCTCGTGCGGCGGCCGTGGCGCAGCTCGGGGCCACCGCCTACTACCAGAGCCGCTTCGGGGAGGCCCGCCTCCGGCTCGAGCAGGCGCTGTCGATGGACGGCACGCTCCGGGTCAGGGTCATGTGCACGTCGCTCCTCGGCCGCGTGGCGCTCGAGCAGGGGCGCCACGCCGACGCCGAGGTCCTTTTCGATCGGGCACTGACGCTCGCCCGGCAGGCCGGCGACCGCCACGCCACGCGCCGCGCCACCCACCAGCTCGGCGTCATGGCGTACTTTCGGAGCGACCTGGAGCGAGCAGGGTCCTTGTTCGCTGACGCTCTGGCTGCGGCTCAAGACGCCGGCGACACCATGCTCACGAAGGACGCCTTGACAGGCCTCGGGTACCTCCACGAGGACCGCGCCGCGTTCGCCGATGCGCGCCAGTACTACGAGGAAGCGCTCGCGATCAGCCGCGAGAGCCATGACCGCCGCAGCGAGGCGTACACGCTGATCCTCATCGGGGAGACGTTCCGTCGCTCGGGAGCGTACGCCGAGGCGCGGCGGCGGTACCTCGAGGCGCTGCGGATCGCGCGCGAAATCGGCTCGGCGTACCTCGTCGGCATCCTGCTCGCCAACGTGGCAATGGCAGCAGCGGCAGCCGGCGAGCTCGACGAGGCCGAGTCGACGAGCCTCCAGCTGCTGCGGGACTACCGGCGCGGCGCGTCGGTGGTCCCGGCGCTCGCGGCGGTCATCAGCGCCGCCGAGGTGCTGCACCGCCGCGGCCAGAGCCGTCAGGCGCTCAGGCTGCTGGGGATGGTGCTCGCCCACCCCGCCAACCGCCAGGACCACACGACCGAGGCCGAGCGGGTCCTGGCGACCATTGCCGCAAAGCTCCCCTCCCGGACGGTCCGCGCCTGTGTCGCCGCGGGAAAGGGCCTCGACTTCGACGCCGAAGTGCGCCAGCTCCTCGACCTTGGCATGCTCGCGCGCAGGCGAGAGGGGGCGGCCGACCGGCCGCGGTGAGGCACGCACGAGTCACGCTGCTGACACGGCCAGCGACGGCCGGCGTGCCAGCCCTCGCGACGAGCTTCCGTTGCGTGCGATCACTGCTTCGCCGCCGCGTGTTCGAGCGTCGTTCGCTGGGTTCGGTCGTGCCACTCGCTCGGCAGCACGGCGGCCAGCTCTTCCAGGAGCTCCTCGACGGGCCGCGAGCGATCGACGATGACCCGCTCATCGCCGGACAGCTCGTCCGCCGGCTCGAACTCCTCGATCTGCTGGCGGTAGATCTCCCAGCGCCCGTCGGACACGGCGCTGGTCTTGCGCGCGCGCTGCTCGAGGCGCTCGCGGATCACCTCCTCGCTGGTGCGGCACTCCAGCACCAGGAGGGGGATGCCGAGGCGCCGGGCCAGCTCCACGGCCGCCGCCCGCTGGCGCCGCTTGATGAAGCAGCCGTCGAGGATCACCGAGTCGCCCACCGCCAGAGCGGCGGCGGCCCGCGCCACCATGGCCTGGTAGGTGCGCTCGGTCATGGAGGGGGCGTACTCCCCCTCGTTGAAAGGAACGTGCCGGCGCGCCTCGGGCGCCAGCCCGAGGAGCTCCTTGCGCGTCACGTCGGAGCGGATGAGGTGCAGGTGGTAGCGCTGGGCCAGAGCGCGCGCCAACGTCGACTTGCCGCTGCCCGTCAGGCCGCAGGTGACGATGAGGCGGCGAGGGTTGAAGAGCACCGCGTAGCGAGCCGCCAGCTCGAAGTACCGGCGCGCCGTCCCCTCGCTCTCCCGTCGCACCGACGCCGCCACTTCTGGATCGGACGCGAGGAACGCGTGCACCTTGGCACGTACGCAGGCACGGTAGCACTTGTAGAAGGCGAGGAGGCCGAGGAGCTCGACGTCTCCGGAGGCCTGGACGTACGCGTCCACGAACGCCCGGGCAAAGGGGGCGTAGCCGTTGAACTCGAGGTCCATGGCCAGAAACGCCACCTCCTCGGCGGCGTCCTGGATCCGGAACCGCTCGTTGAACTCGATGCAATCGAAGATTCGCACCGGCTCCGTCGCGCAGATGGAGTCGAGATGGAGGTCGCCGTGGCCGTCGACGATCCTCCCGCTGGCCACTCGGTGGGCGAAGAGGGCCGGGTGGCGGTCCAGAAACAACCGGGTCGAGGTGCGGATCAGCTCGAACTCCTCCGGGGTGACCAGGCTCCCCACGTGGCGTCCGGTTTGCGTGAAGTTCTCCTCGCAGTTGAAGCGCACCCCGTCGAGCCCCTTGAGCTGCGCCGCGTCGCCCCCGAGGCGGGCGCGCGCGTGGAAGGCGGCCACCGTCTCGGCCAGACGGATGAACAGCTCCGTATCCCCCTCGCCCCGCTGCAGCACCTGCCGCAGCATGCGCTCCTCGCTCAGGCGGACCATCGTGACGGCCACCTCCACCACCGGCCCCCGACCGCCCAGCGCCAGGCGCTCCCCCTCGTCGGTGATGGCCGTCACGCCGAGGTAGGTGTCGGGGCACAATCGCCGATTGAGGACCACCTCGCGCTCACAGCAGAGCCGCCGCTTCTCGAGGGTGGTGTAGTCGAGAAAGCCGAAATCCACGGGCTTCTTGACTTTGTAGGCGAAGCGGTCGGTGAGGAAGATCCACGAAATGTGGGTCTGCACCACATCGACGCGGGTGGTCGGCTCGGGATACGAGGCAGGGTCCGTCAAGAATTCGACAACGTCTGCGCGTGCCACCGGGCGTCCTCCGGACGCGGATTATAGGGTGTCCCGGACCCCCCTGGCCCGGCGTGCCGAGCCAGCGCTACTCCACGCCCGTAATCAGGAAGAGATCGGCGAGGGTGCGCTGGTAATGGAACAGGTAAGAGCGTCCATCCGCCGAGAGGAACACGTCGCTCACCGTGCTCACACCGGCCCGGTCGACGGGACCGACCTCCAGCCACCGCGCCACCGTCTGGCGCACCGTGTCGTAGCGGGTGATGCGAACCGGCAGCTCCCCCCGCGGCCCGCGCACGAACAGGTAGCGCCCATCGGCGCTCCAGCGGATGGGCTGGCTGCCCGGCGGCAACCCCCCAAGCGGCTGCGGCGAGCCGCCGGCGAAGGGGATGAGGCACACGGCGGCGTCCACCCCCCTGGGACAGCCGGCGGCGACGGCGGTCCCGTCCGGGGTGATGGCGTTCCAGCGAAAGGCGATCACCCCCTCGGGGCCGACCGCCCGCGGCGTACCCTGGGGAAGCTCCTGGACGTACATCCGGGTGCCACGTTCCGGCTCGTTGCCCAGGACGAGGAGACGGCGTCCGTCGGGGAAGAAGCACGCCCAGTGATAGCGCACCAACGCCCCCCGCGGCAGGGTGATGGGCTGCCCGGCACCGGTCGGTACGACCACCAGGGACGGTTCGGTGCCCGGCTGCAGCGTGAGCGCCCACCGTCGGTCCGGCGACAGGGCGAGGGCCAGGCCGTCCCCCAGGCGCACCGGGGGGGAACCGTCCGCCTCGCGCAGGAAGACCGAGTAGGCGGGGCCGCCGCCCTCGGCCGACTCGCCGAAGAGGATCACCGAGCCGTCGCTTGCGAGGTCCGCCACGTAGGTGCCGTCGAGCCAGGTGAAGTCCCGCTCCCCCTCGCTGCCCGGCAGCACCCCGCGCACTTCGCGCCGCGCCAGGGAGCGACTGGCCAGCACCTTGCCGTCCGTCGCCAGGTCGTGGAGCAGCAGGCGACCGGGGGCCTGGACCGCCAGGCGCTCCCGGCCGCCGATGGTCATCACCCGCAAGGCCCGGTCGGCCCCCCGCGAGGTGGCCGCAAACCACACGGCCTTGCCGTCCCGCGCCCAGGCGAGACCGCCGATATCCTTCCACTCGCTGGAACGAACCACGCGGGAGCTGGTCGGCTCGACGATCACCACCCGACCTCGGGTGTCGCCGAACACGGGGTGGTGGATCACCGCCACGCGCCGGCCGCCGGGAGCGATGCGCGGATCCTGCATCCACCCCTCGGCCGTGAACAGCTCGCGCCCGACGGGAAACTCGAGGCGCGCCTTGCCCTCCACCTCGTGGACAATGGCCAGCTCGCCGCTCGCCGGATCCCGGTCGGCGTCGTAGACGTTCTCCGCCACCGGTCTGGGCGCGCCGGTCCCCAGGGGGGCGATGGCCACCGTCCCCATGGGACCGCCCGCCCCCAGCAACATGACCGCCAGCTCGCCGGGGCCGGCCGCCAAGATGCGCGCCTTGCGCAGGCCCAGGGGCTGCGATTCGCGGCTGTCCAGGTGGGTCGCGAACACCTCCGACGGCATGCCGTCCCATGAGGCCGTGTAGTAGACGGTGTTGCCGTCCGGGGCGAAACGTGCCGCAGCAATGGTGCCGCGGCGGAAGGTGAGCTGCTGGAAGGTGGGCACGCCGGGGCGGGAAGCCGCCCGACCGACGAGGTAAGCGCCCGCCATCCCGACCAAACCCACCACCGCAGCCGCCGCCAAGAGGAGCCAGCGACGACGGTCGAGCCTCGGCAGGGCACGCGACGGCGCCACCCCGCTCGTGAGGGCCATGCCCTCGAGGGCGAAGGCCAGGTCCCGCGCCGACTGGAACCGTTCCTCGGGTTCCTTCTCGAGGCAGCGCCTGACCACCTGTTCGACACCGACCGGCACGTTGCGGCAGAGGGTGGCCAGCTCCGGCGGGTCCTCGCGGAGGATGGCCGTGATGGTATCGGCCATCGTCTCGCCGGCAAAGGCGCGCCGACCGGTCAGCATCTCGAAGAGGACGGCGCCGAAGGCGAAGATGTCGGCACGATGGTCCACCGGCAGACCGCGGAGTTGCTCCGGCGCCATGTACCCCACCGTGCCCATGACGGTGCCGGGGGTCGTGACCACCGGTGCGGTGGCGAGCTGACTGCCGGCAAGCTCCCCCGTGGCGCCCCGCGCCAGCTTGGCGAGGCCGAAGTCGAGGATCTTGACGAGGCCGTCGCTGGTGAGGAAAAGGTTCTCGGGTTTGAGATCCCGGTGGACGAGACCGCGCTCGTGGGCGGCCGCCAGGCCACGGGCGATCTGCACTCCGATCTCCACCGCCTTGCGCACCGGCAACGGTCCGCCCCTGAGCCGCGTCCGCAGATCCTCGCCTTCGAGCAGCTCGGTGATCATGAAGGGGACGCCGCCGTGGGAGCCGATGTCATAGACGGCCAGGATGTTGGGGTGAGAAAGGGCGCCGATGGCCCGTGCCTCGTGTTCGAAGCGGCGCAGCGACTCGGCATCCCCGACCACGGCAGCGGGCAGGACCTTGACCGCCACCTTGCGCTGCAGGCGGGTGTCGAGGGCCGCGTACACCTCCCCCATCCCTCCCGCGCCGAGTCGACCGAGGATCTCGTAGGGACCGAGGACGGTGCCAGCCTCCACGGCAGCCTGCCTTGCCGCCATTGTACCCGCGCCCGGCCGCCGCCGTCTCGATCCCGGACTCGCGCTAGCATTCTCGGCGGAGGCGTGGCATGCACCAGCTCCTCTTCGTCCTCGGCGGAATGGTCATTGGCCTGGCAGCAGCGTTCACCGGTCTCGGAGGCGGTTTCCTCATGGTGCCGCTCCTGCTCTTTCTGGGCTTTCAGGCGCAGAAGGCGGTCGGCACCTCGTTCCTCGCCATCCTCGTCATCTCCCTCTCCGCCCTCGTGGCCCACCACAAGCTCGCCAACGTCGACTGGCGGGTCGGTGCTCTCCTCGGGTTCGGGGGCATCCTCGGCGCGCAGCTCGGCGCCCGCCTGGTGGAGCAGGTGTCCACCGCGTCCTTCAAGAGGATCTTCGCGGCCGTCCTGGTCGGCCTGGCCACCTACCTGTTTCTCCAGCGCTGAGCCACCTTGCCGTTGGCGTCGAGCCGTGCCCCGCCCGTGGTAGATTTGCACCAGGGGGTTTCCGTGGGCAGGCCCGAGGCAGTGACGGGGTCCCAGCGTGGCCCGCGGCGCGGGACGGGCCGCGGGAGGACCGGTTTGCGCAGCCTCAAGGACGCCCGGACCCTCGGCAAGTTCGTCCGCAACCTCAAGGAGGGCGTGTACATCACCGATGCGGTCGGCCGCATCCTCGACGCCAACCCGGCGTTCCTCGCCATGTTCGGCGTGCGCTCGCTGTCCGAGCTCCGGCGCACCACGGCCCGGGATCTCCTCGTCGAACCCGAACGGCGCAGCGAGGAGCTCGCGATTCTCGCCCGCAACGGCTCGGTGCGGGAGTTCGAGTTCGTGATCCGCACGCCCAACGGCCGCACCCGCACGGTTCTCGATACGGCCTACCAGGTCACCGACCCTGCCACTGGCGAGGTGCTCTATCACGGCATCCTGGTCGACATCACCGATCGAAAGCAGCTGGAGGAGCAGCTGCGCGACATGGCCATCCACGACCCCCTGACCGGCTGCTACAACCGCTTCTTCCTGCGCGAGCTCGACACGCGCGGCGGCTCGGGATGGGGCGTCATCGCCGTCGACATCGACGGCTTCAAGGCGTTCAACGACCAGTACGGCCACGATACCGGCGACCGTGTCCTCGTGGAGGTGGCGCACTACCTCCTCGCCGCCGTCCGCCGCGACGACGCCGTGGTCCGCACCGGCGGTGACGAGTTCGTGCTCCTCCTCGCCGGACGGCAGGCGCGGGAGGTGGCCGCCGTGGCCAGGCGGCTCGTCCGGCTCGGGCGTGGCGGCCCGCCGGTGCCGATCTCGGCCGGCTGGGCCGTCCAAACGAGCGGCGAGCGCCTGGAGGAGACCATGCGGCGCGCCGATGGCGATCTCTTGGACCGCCGCGCCCGCCGCCGTCAGACGGAGACGAGCTCCGTGGTCGCGACGTCCACCGCCTCGGCCACCGGGTCCACCAGGGGGGGTGCCACGCCCGCCAGGTCGAGGAGGTAGGTGGTGTCATCGGTCGTGCGCACGGCCTCCCCGTGCGGGTCGAAGACGTAGCTGCCCGCCCCGGCAAAGGGCTCGTCCGGGTGGTCGGAGGCCATCACGCAACACCCGAGCGTCCAGGCGGCGTTCTCGATGGCGCGGGCGCGTAGCAGCGTGCGCCAGACGTGGTCCCGCCGCCACGGCCACCACGCCACCACCACGAAGAGCGTGCACGAGGCCTGCCGCTTGAGACTCCGGCACTGCTCGGGAAAGCGCAGGTCGTTGCAGTTGACCAGCCCGATGGTGACGTTGCCGACGCGCACCGCCACGTAGCGGTCCCCCGGCTGCCACAGCTGCCGCTCGCCGTTGGGGGCGAAGAGGTGGACCTTGTCGTAGGCGGCCACCTGCCGGCCACCTCGCCACACCGTCATCCGGTTGCGCCCGCCCTCCGAGATGGAACCGAACACGTACACCACCGCCGGGTAGGCGGAGGAGAGTTCGGCAAAGGTGGCGCGGGCCTCGGCCGGGTCGAGGCGGCGCGTGTAGCCGTGCAGGAAGCTCTCGGGGAATACCACGAGATCTGCCCCCTCGCCCACCGCCGCCACCTCGGCGCGCAACCTGGCCAGGTTGCTCGCCACGTCACGGCAGACCCACCGAGCGAGATGCACGCGCAGGGGCGAGACCACCGTGGAGCCGTTCGCCTCTCGCATCGCTCGACACCCGCTCCCGCCCGCGACCTAGAAGAACAGCGACAGCCCAACCGTCAACCCGAACACCCGGTCGCCGGTGACCCAGGGACTCTTGATGTACTCCCGTTTCCAGAAGCCGGTGGCGTTGAGGGACGCGGCCGGCGTGAAGAGGAAGCGTATCCCGCTCTCGGCCTGCCACCCCCAGTCCACCGAGTCGCGCAGGTCGCCGAAGTAGCTATAGGCGGCGATCCCCATGAACGGCAGGACCGCCGCCGTGGTGGTGGCGAAGTTGAAGCGGTAGAACCCCCCCACGGCCCCGGCCTTGATGGTGCCGCCCTGGTCGGGCCGCACGTAGAGCCCGGAAAACATGGGTCCGAGCTCGTGCTGGGCGGTGAGCAGCAGGCCCAGGCGGGCGGTAGTGTTGACGTAGAAGCCGGCGTCGGAGGTGTCCTGGACGAGGAGGCTTAAGGCGAGCTCCTTCCTCCCCTTTTCCAGCTCTGCCGAAGAAGCTGGTGTTGGTGCCAGCACGACTGCCACCACGAAGGCCGACCAGCGCATCACCGTTCGCATCCCGAGGTCTCCTTCCCCCGCCACGCCTCGCCAGGCAAGGCCACGCAACTATAGCGTGGCTCCCATCGGCACGCGAGGGAGGACCGTCGCTCGTTCTCGACTACGACGAGAGGGCACTGGCGAGGATCTGCGGCAGACGTTCGAGGAACAGCCGGCGAGGAAGCGCCACAGCGCCGGCACGCCGGGCGGCAGCCAGCATGGCGTCGCTGCCCCTTCCCCCGAAGACCACGACGGCGCAGCCACTCGCGAGCAGGGCGGGGATGTCGGCCACGCCGATGGCCGCCACGTCGGCCAGGAGGATGCGCAGGGCCTGGCGGGTGGCGCTGCGAGGATCGGACAGCGAAACCCGTGCGGCGCCAACGGCGCCGATGGCCTGCTCCACCGCGACCTTGACGAACGGGTTGGGGACCAGCACCCCCACCCGCGGTCCCTCACCCATGGAGCACCTCGACGGCCCGGTCGGGGTGGTCCGTGGTCAGGGACGCCACCCCCAAGGCCACCAGTTGCCGCATCCGTTCGGGCCGGTTGACGGTCCAGGGGTGCAGCGGCCGCCCCGAGGCCAGGAGGGCCTCCACCAGCGTGTGGTGGGGCGAGCACTCGAGTCGGGCCGGCACCACCTCGGGCAGCTCGGCGAAGACCCAGGACCGGGGTAGCGACGGCACGAGCCGTTCGAGGGTGGCGAGCACGACCATGGAGGAGGAGATGACCCGCAGCCCCTCGGGCCGACCGCCGAGGTGCGCCAGCAGGGCCTCGAGGTGCCGGAGCCACGCTTCCCGGGCCAGGGGTTTCACTTCCACGAAGAGCCAGCGGTCGGACGGGACCGCGGCCAGCACCTCGTCGAGGCTCGGCACCCCCTGCGCACGCAGCTGCCGGGCCGAAAGGGCGCTCACCGGCAGCGTACCGCGCCGGCGGTCGTGGTGGCACACCCACACCCCGTCGGCGCTGGGGCGGACATCCACCTCCACCCCATCGGCGCCGGCCGCGAGGGCGGCTGCGATGCCTGCGAGGCTGTTGTCGGGGAATCGCCCGCCGAACCCCCGGTGACCGATGACGAGCGGCGTCGGCACGGCCCGCGCGACCTCCCACTCACGCCAGGATCGAGTACCCGCCGTCCACCAGCACGGTCTGGCCGTGGATCATGGAGGCGAACTCGGTGCACAGGAACACCACCACGTTGGCCACATCCTGGGGCGTCAGGAGACGTCCCGCCGGCGTGCGGCGGCGCGACTCGTCGAGGAGCTCCTCGCGGTTGGGGAAGTGCTTCAGGGCATCGGTATCCACCGTGCCCGCCGACACGGCGTTGACGCGCACCCCCTGCGGTCCGAGCTCCGCCGCCAAGTGGCGAACCATGGATTCCAGGGCCGCCTTGGACGCGCCCACCGCCGTGTAGTTGGGGATGGCGCGCACCGCGCCCAGGGAGGATACCGCCACCACTACCTTCTCCCCCGCGGCCGGCAGCGGCAGGAAGCGCTGGACAAGGGGCAACAAGGCAGCCGCGTTGATGTCCATGGTCCAGTGAAAGTGGTGGAGACTCAGCTCGCTGACTGGCTTCAGGACGCCGGAGGCGGCGTTGGAGACCAGGATGTCGAGCCCCCCCCAGGCCGCCTCGATCTCGCCGAACATGCGCGCCACGTGCTCCTCGTTGGCGACGTTTCCCTTGAGGAGGAGCGCCCGCGCCCCCCGTGCCTCGATCTCGGCCGCCACGGCAGCGGCGGCGTGTCGGTTGCGGAAGAAGTTGATGGCCACATCCACCTTGAAGTCGGCGAGGGACAGGGCGATGGCCCGCCCGATGCCGCGCGACGAACCGGTGACCAGAGCGCGTTTGCCCCGCAGTTTGAGATCCATATCTTCGTACCCCCCCGCCAAGACGATACTCGGATCGCCTCACGAGGGCAACGTGGACGCCTCGCTCGGCGTGACGGTGCTATACTTTACGCCCCGGTGACGACCGGGCGCGGAGGCGGTTTCATGCAACTGGTGGCAACCGAACTTCGTCCAGGCCACATCATCCTCCACAACGGCCAGCTCCATCGGGTGCTGACCGTCACCCACATCACGCCGGGCAACTGGCGCGGTATGGTGCAGTGCAAGCTGCGCAACGTAAAGACCGGCAACCAGCTCGAGCACCGGTTCCGTTCCGAGGACCGGGTCGAGAAGGCCACCCTCGACACCCAGGAGATGCAGTACCTCTACTCCGACCCCTCGGGCCATCACTTCATGAACACCGAGACCTTCGACCAGCTCACCCTCTCCGACGAGGTACTGGGCGATGCCCTCGGCTACATGCTGCCGGATACCGTCATCACCGTGGACTTCTTCGAAAACCAGCCCGTCGGCATCGAACTCCCCAACACGGTGGTCCTCGAGATCGTCGAGACCGAACCGCCCATGCGCGGCGCCACCGCTGCCGGCGGCTCCAAGCCCGCCAGGCTCGAGACCGGCATCACCGTGCAGGTCCCCATGTTCATCGAGTCGGGCACCAAGATCGTCGTCGACACTCGCACGGGCGAGTACGTGTCCCGCGCCTGAGCCGCAGGCGGCGTCTTCTAGAACAGCGAACCCGAAAGCAAGAGGAAGACGGGCCCCGACCCGTCGTCGGGAAATCCCACCTCGAAGCGGGTCATGCGGAGGATGGACGCGCGGGTGCTTTCGAAGAGCACCCCCACCCCCACGTCGCCGCGCCAGCCGCCGCTCCCCGGCCCCACCCGCGCTCCCCAGGTCCGGCCCCCGTCGAGGAAGACCGTCACCCCCAGCACGCCCAGGTGCAGGATCTCGCCGCCCACTTGCTGCCGAAACTCCAGGTTGACCACCGCCCGCGAGGTCCCGTCGAAGGTGTCGGGGTTCCAGCCGCGCAGACCGGTGTCGGCGCCGAGGGTGAGCTGGCGGTCGCGGTCGAGGCGATGGCCGACATCGGCAACCGCCCTGGCCAGCAACCCGCGCGGGCCGGTGGTCTTCACGCCGATCTCGCCGTGCAGCACGACGTTTTCTGGCTTGGCGCCAGCCAGCCGCCCTGTTCCCCGCACCTCCACCCAGCGGTAATCGCGTGCCGACAGACGCGCCACGAAGAAGGCCCCGGAGAATCGTGCGCGCCGCGCCTCACCGCCCAGGGAGGGGAGGGAAAACCCGATACTGGCGCTCCAGTTGGGACCCAACGGGGCGTCCTCCTGGCGCCACCACCCCCGCAGCCCCTGCACCACCTGCCAGCGGTCCTCCTGATGTTGCCACCCTACCTCCAGCCCCACGAGCGTGCGGTCCTCGGGCGCGGTGTACGGCGTCGCGTCCCTCCACATCCACTCGCCGTACCGCACCTCCTCGCCGAAGAACCCGAGGGTGAGGCGGTCCACCGTGCGCTCCAGGGAGGGCAGCCGGAGCCCCCCCCACACCCCGTACAGGTGCGACTCGACGTGGCCCGAAACCGCCTTCTTACCCCCGCTGTAGAGGTACTGACGCAAGGTGGCGTGGCGCCAGTGGGCGCCGCCGGCCAGCGGCGTGAAGAGGGAAAAGAAGGGGTAGGCCACGGCCAGCGCCTCGGTCTTGCCGTCCGTGGCGTCCTGGTGCACGAGTTCGAGCTGCCAGCGCGTCCCGAGGAAGAGGGGATCCTTGTAGATGGCGGTCCAGGAACGGCGCTCGACGTCGCGGCGGATATCCAGCTCCACGTGCTTGCCGAGGCCCATGAAGTTGCTCTCCGACAGGGCCAGGCCGTAGCTGGTCCGCGCCCCGGCCTTGCCGTAGCGGAGACCCGGTCGCGTGGTCCACTGGTCGCGGGTCTCCACCACCACCTCGGCGCCCCCGGCCACCGGGTGGGCGGTGATGGTCACCGGGTTCAGCAGGCCGCTGTCGCGCAGCAGTCGCTCGCTCTCGGCCAGGGTGGCGGGGTCCAGGGGGTCACCCTCCTTGAAGAGGAGCATGGAACGGATGAAGCCTTCCCTCGAGAGCACGTGGAGCTTGTCCGCCAGGCGGTACGGCCACGACGAGGTGGCCGGGTCGTCCGCGTCGAAGATGTCGTGCCGGACGATGCGGATGGCCACGATGGGCAGGCCGGCGAGGTCGGCGTGTGCCCCCGCGTCCCCCCCGAGCGCCAGGCACAGGACGAGCAGCAGCATCACCACCGATTGTACGGAGTACGGCAGGCGCCCTGTTGGTGGCCCCCCTCACCTGCCGGGCTCGTCGGCGAGCGCGCCGGAGGATGGGCAGGGTGGCATCGGCACGCGGCGGCCGCCCTGTAGGTGCGCCGAGACCCTTCGCTTCGCTCAGGGTGACAGCACGCCAGTAATGTCATCCTGAGGCCGCCGCAGGCGGCCGAAGGATCCCGTCGCATACGAGGGTTTCGAGGAGTGCGGAGGCCACGATCCCGTCTCATACGAGGGTTTCGACGAACGCGCAGGCCGCGACCCCGTCGCGTACGAGGTTGTCGAGGAACGCGAAGCGGCCGAAGCAGCCAGTCGCGTCCGAGGGTGCCGACGCCCGGGGGACGGCGTGGGCGAGGCTGGTAAGCTTGCAGCCGCTGGGAGGTGCGTCATGAACGACTACGTTGCCCGCATCCTCGCCCTGGTGGGGGACCGGGAGCCGCTCGCCATCCTGGAAGCGACACCGGCGCACCTGGAGGACTTCTTCTGGCAGCTCGGCGAACAGGGGCTCGATCGCAGCTACGGGGAGGGCAAGTGGACGGCACGCGCCATCCTCGTGCACATGGCCGACGCCGAGATCGGCTACGCCTTCCGCTTCCGCCAGGTGCTCACCGACCCCGGCCACCGCATCCAGACCTTCGACGAGAACCGCTGGATGGCCCTCCACCAGGGGCTGGACGCCTCCCTGGCTCTCGAGACCTTCCGCGCCCTGCGCCTGTGGAACCTGCGGCTGCTCCGCTCCCTGACACCGGAGCAGTGGGAGCGGAAAGGCATGCACCCGGACCGGGGCGAGGAAAGCGTGGCGCTGATGGCGAAGCTCCTCGCCGGCCACGACTGCAACCACATGGAGCAGCTCGAGCGCATCGCCAGGGGTTGAAAGGCTCGCTGGGGTTTCGCTGTCGGACCGAACGCTGCGCGACGGCGCACGGGCTCGAGCGGGGAGGAACAGGAGGGGAGTGGATGCGCGATGACCAACCGAAGGTGTTGATCAGCGAGGAGGCCATTGCCGCCAAGGTGGCGGAGCTTGCCGAGCGCATCAACCACGACTACACCGGCGTCGACGAACTCATCCTCGTGGGCGTCCTCAAAGGGGCGTTCATCTTCCTCGCCGACCTTGCCCGCAAGCTGACCATCCCCCGCTCGGTGGACTTCATCGCCCTCTCCACTTACGGCGACGGCACCACCAGCGGCGCGGTGCGGCTTATCATGGACCTGCGCCGCTCCATCGAAGGCAAGCACGTACTGGTGGTGGAGGACATCGTCGACACCGGCCACACCCTGGCCTACTTGCTGCGCAACCTCCAGAGCCGGCAACCGGCGTCCCTCGCCTGCTGCGCGCTGGTGCGCAAGGCGGAGCGCGCCCAGGTGGAGGTCCCCCTGGCCTATCTGGGGTTCGACATCCCCAACGTCTGGGTGGTCGGCTACGGTCTCGACTGGGCCGAGCGGTTCCGCACCCTGCCGTACATCGGCGTGGTTTCGCCGGAGGCGTGAGCGCCGCCGTACAATGGAAACGCGGGTTTCTTGAGGTCGACAGCGCCGAGGAGGCGGAGCATGCCCGAGGTCCCGTTCACCCTCAACGGTACGGCCGTCACCGCCGAGTACGAGGAGGGGATGCACCTTCTGGAGGTGCTGCGCCTCGGCTGCGGCGTCACCTCCTTGAAGAACGGCTGCAGCCAGGGGGTGTGCGGCTGCTGCACCATCCTCCTGGACGGCCGCCCGGCCCTCGCCTGTCAGAAGGACCCGGCCACGGTGGCGGGCCGGACCATCACGACCCTGGAGGGGTTGCCGGCCGCCAAGCGGGAACTCCTGGCCGCTGCCTTCGTGCGCGAGGGGGCGGTGCAGTGCGGTTTCTGCACGCCCGGCATCATGCTCCGCGCCGCGGCGCTCCTCGACCGGGGCAAGGGGGGCGACCGCCAGGCCGTGGCGCGCGCCCTGTCCGCCCACCTGTGTCGCTGCACCGGCTACCTGCGGATCTTCGACGCCATCACTTCGGCTGCCGAGGTCTGGCCGCAGGGGGGGCCCCTGCCGGCAGGGGGGCCCCGGCGAGGCGAGTTCTTCGGCGAGCGCTTCGGCCGAAGGCGGCGCTCACCCGTTTCGGCGGCAGGGGTGGGGGCGAGCGCCCCTCGGTACCTGGGGGTCGAGCACGCGTGCGGCACCACCCCCTACGTGGCCGACCTGCGGCTTGCCGGGATGCTCCACGCGGCGGTGGTGCTCGCCGAGCACCCCCGGGCTAGGCTCTCAGGCCTCGATGCGAGGGCCGCCCTCGCCGCCCCCGGCGTGGTGCGGGTCCTCACCGCGGCCGACGTGCCCGGCGAGCGCCACGTGGGGCTCGTGGTCCGCGACTGGCCGGTGTTCGTGGCGGTGGGCGAGGAGGTGCGGTGCGTGGGGGACGTCCTCGCCCTGGTGGTGGCCGATAGCCAGTTCCACGCGCGCCGCGCCGCGCGCCTGGTGCGGGCAGAGCTCGACCTCCTGCCGCCCGTGACCTCCCCCGCCGAGGCCCTCGCCGCCGATGCTCCCGCCCTCCACCCGGGCGGCAACCTGCTCGCGGTGTGCGCCTACCGGCGCGGCGACGTGGACGCGGCCCTTGCCGCCTCCGCCCACGTGGTGCGGCAACGCTTCACCACCCAGCGGGTGGAGCACGCCTTTGTCGAGCCGGAGGCCTGCCTGGCGGTGCCGCAGGCGACGGGGCTCCTCGTCTACTCGCAAGGGCAAGGGGTCCACGAGGACCAGGCGCAGATCGCTGCCGTCCTCGGCCTCCCCGCCGCGGCGGTGCGGGTGGAGCAGGTGGCCTGCGGCGGCGCCTTCGGCGGCAAGGAGGACCTCTCCATCCAGGCCCACACGGCCCTCGCCGCCCATCTCCTCGGAAAGCCCGTGCGCTGCGTGCTGACCCGCGAGCAGTCCATCCTCATGCACCCCAAGCGCCACCCCATGACCCTCGACTACGAGGCCGGCTGCGACGCGGAGGGGCGGCTCACGGCGGTGCGCGCCCGCATCGTCGGCGATACCGGCGCCTACGCCTCCGTGGGGGCCAAGGTGCTGGAGCGGGCGGCGGGGCACGCGTGCGGCCCCTACCGGGTACCCAACGTGGATGTGGAGGCGCGCACCGTCTACACCAACAACCCGCCGTGCGGCGCCATGCGCGGCTTCGGCGCCAACCAGGCCGCCTTCGCCATGGAAGGGATCATGGACCTCCTGGCAGAGAGGGTCGGTCTCGACGGCTACGATATCCGCGAGCGCAACGTGCTGCGCCCCGGGGACCGGTTCGCCACCGGCCAGCTCATGGACGAGGGGTGCGGCATCCTCGCCACCCTCGAGGCCGTGCGCGAGGTGTACAAGGGCTCGCCGCGCGCCGGCATCGCCTGCGGCATCAAGAACACCGGTATCGGCAACGGCCTTGACGACAGCGGTCGCGCCATCATTCGGGTCCTCGACGGGGGCCGGCTGGACGTCGTCGTGGGTTTCTCGGAGATGGGCCAGGGGTTGCGCACCGTGGTGCGGCAAGTGGTGGTGGAGGAGACGGGGGTGCTGCCCGAAGCCATCACCGTCCGCACCGAGAGCGACGAGGGGGCCCGCTGTGGGATGACCACCGCCTCCCGCGCCACGGCGCTCCTGTCGGAAGCCACCCGCCGCGCCAGCCAGGCCCTGGCGGCGGCCCTCCGGGAGGCTCCCCTGACCTCCCTCGCAGGCCGGGTCTTTACCGGCGAGTTCGTCTGCGATTTCACCACCCCGCCCGGCGCGGCCACGGACGACCCCGTCACCCACATGGCCTTTTCCTACGCGACCCAGGTGGTCCTCCTCGACGAGACAGGGCGCGTCGAAAAGGTCGTGGCGGCCCACGACGTGGGCCGAGCCATCAACCCCCTGGCCTGCGTCGGCCAGATCGAAGGGGCCATCCACATGGGGCTGGGGTACGCCCTCACCGAGGAGCTGCCCTGCGACGGTGGCAGACCGCGCTCGCTCGCGCTGCGCGATCTCGGCATCCTCACCGCCGCCGACATGCCGGAGGTGGAGGTGATCCTCGTCGAGGTCGCGGATCCCGTGGGCGGGTACGGCGCCAAGGGGGTGGGGGAGATCGGTCTCGTCCCCACCGCTGCCGCCGTGGCTTCGGCCCTCGCCCGATTCGACGGCATGCGCCGGACGAGCTTGCCCATGCGCGACTCCCCCGCCGCCCGCGCCACCGCCGCCCTCGCCCGGCGCCGCTTCCCCTGAGTGCTTGCCCGTCAACCTCGCCCCGCCCCGCTCGTCTCCAAGGAGCGTGAGCCGCCGCCTCGTCGCCGTCGCCGCCGGCTGCCTGGTCCTGGCCGCAGTCCAGGCGGGAGCGTTTGCTCACCTGCGCGTGCCGACCGAGATCCCCATGCGGGACGGGAAGACCCTGGCGGCGGATGTCTACCTGCCCGCTGAACGCGGCCGCTGGCCGGCCATCCTCATTCAGACGCCTTACGACAAGCGGCAGTTCTGGGCGGTATTCCTCGTCGAGGCGGGCGACGATCCGCTGCTCAAGAGCCCCGATTACGCCTTCGTGGTCGTCGACTGGCGGGGCTTCTTCGCCTCGGCCGATGCCGCGGCGGCCGGCGCCAGCCGCGGCCGCGACGGCTACGACGCCGTCGAGTGGATCGCCGCTCAGAGCTGGTGCACGGGGGAGGTGGGCACCTGGGGCCCCTCGGCGCTGGGCAAGGTGCAGTTCGAGACCGCCGCCCTGCATCCTCCGCACCTGCGCGGCTGCGTGCCCATCGTGGCGCAGGCCGGCGAGAGGTACGAGCTGTACTACCCGGGCGGCGTCTACTTCCGCAACCGGAACGAGTTCGTGGCCTCGCATTTCGGCGGTGGCGCCACGGTCCGGCAGCACCCCCTCGAGGACGCCTTCTGGCTCGCCGCGGCCCGCGCCGCCCCCCAGCCGGACGCCTTCGCGGTCCCCATGCTGCACATCTCGGGGTGGTACGACCACCAGGCCGCCGAGACGCTGGCCCTGGCATCGGCGATCCAGGAGCGCGGCGGCTTGGGGGCGCGGGGGCGGCAGTGGGTGCTGGTGGGGCCGTGGAGCCACGGCGGTGCCGCCACCGCCCGGGAGCAGCAGGGCCAGCTCGCCTACCCGGCAGCCGCGCAGGAGGCGAGCCGGGAGGCCAAGGCCTTCTTCGACCGCTTTCTGCGCGGCGTGGCCAACGGCTTCGAGGAACGGCCCTTCTGCCGTCTCTTCCGGATCAACGAAGACACCTGGGTGACGGGGGAAACGTGGCCGCGGGGGACTGGTTCCGTCGAGCGGTGGTACCTGACCGGTGACGGTCTCCTCGCCCCGCGTCCGGGGCCCGAGCCGGTCGCTGCGTCGTACCTGGCCGATCCTGCCCGGCCCGTGCCCACCCTGTGGGGTGCCATCATCGTCGAGGGCAACGGCAACCGCCAAGGGCCCGGCGACCTCACCCAGCTCGAGGCGCGAAGTGACGTCCTCTCCTTCACGACCCCTCCCTTGTCGCGACCGCTCCCCATCGAGGGGCAGCCCAGGGTGGTCATCTGGCTCAGCTGCGATGCGCTGGATACCGACGTGGCGGTCCGGCTGACGGAGGTCACCCCCGACGGGCGCTCGCTGCTCCTCGTGGACGGTATCCGCCGGGCGTCGCTGCGCGACTCCTTTGCGGAACGGAGGCTCTTGACACCCGGGGTGCCGGTGCGGGTGACGGTCACCTTGGCGCCCATCGCCGCCACCATCCCCGCCGGGCACGCCCTGCGGCTGCTCATCGCCCCGTCCAACTACGATCGCTTCGACGTCAACCCCCAGGATGGCTCCTCCTTTTCCGACGAGCCTTCGGCCGTGCTCACCCCCGCCGTCGCGAGCATCTTCATGGGCGGGAGCTACGACACCTGTCTCGAACTCCCGGTCCTTGCGCAGGCAGGCGTGCGCGGGCGGGTGACGGCACGAGGTCGACGTTAGCTCCGAGATCGCCAACCCCGGCACCAGCTTCCCTGCGGGGATCACGAGGATCTACGTCTCGTGGGAGTACCGCTTCCTCACCCCCGGCGACACCTACACCGTGACCTGGTACCACAACGGGACCGAGTTCTACCCGCCCTCGACCTACACCGCCGGCGGCTCCAGCGGTCGCGTCCTGACGAGCTACACGCGCAGTAGCCCCATCCCCAACGGCACGTACCGGGTGGAGATCACCTACCAGGGGAGCGTGGCGCTGTCGGGAACGTTCACGGTCGGCCCGTAGCGGCGCCTCGACCGCAGATCGCCCCCGCCCCGGGGCGGGGAGCCCAGGCGCGGCGGGCGTTCGATCCAGGGTACGATAGGCGCCGCCGGAGGTGGGGATGCGCGTCGTCGTGC
>FWPV01000394.1_pt1 | contig 141436 bp, 128 predicted proteins | sample 2228371 | NCBI WGS metagenome assembly FWPV01 (sample SAMEA103939776, study PRJEB20133) | metagenome | reverse complement strand
GTTGCTACAGTTTCTCCTGGTTTGCCGCAAGCGAAAGCGAGCATAGCAGCAGCAACGAAGAGGCCAATTTGCTTTTTGATTTTCATAGTTGTACTTGTTGGATTGGTTTTGGTAGATTTTAAATGTATATACATGAGAACCCATTTTGATAAAAAAGGTTCATGATCAATTCAAAATTTTTATTTTTCGGGATAAATTCTTTCTAAATCCGAAAATCAACAATGGCCTTAATCATGGATGTCAAGGGAGTGAGTCCCGAGTTTGGAGAAAATTGCTGGTTGGCTCCTAACGCAACAGTGGTCGGTGATGTGATCATGGGCAAAAATTGTACGGTGTGGTTTAATGCAGTAGTTCGGGGGGATGTGCATGAAATTAGAATCGGGGACGATACCAATATTCAGGATGGAGCGGTCATTCACTGCACCTATCAAAAAGCCCCAACCCACATAGGAAATCAGGTGTCGATCGCTCACCATGCCTGTGTACATGGGTGTACCATCCATGATCGGGTGCTAATCGGAATGGGAGCAATTGTCATGGATGGAGCTGTGATACACGCTGACTCAGTAATTGCAGCAGGGGCGATAGTTTTGGCAGGAACTATTGTCGAGCCGGGATCCATCTATGCCGGGATGCCTGCCAAAAAAATTAAAGATATTACTCCTGAAATGAAGGAGGTGATCTTGCGTACTGCCCGCAATTATCCCATGTATTCTGGATGGTATGATCAAAAATAATTGTGATTTATAGTCAAGTTATTGTCTTTCAAATATTTTTGCTTTTGGAAAACTTGAAATAAACGAGTTCGTTGATTACTTTTAACTAATACACTTTTGCTTATGAAATCATTTTTTTGTGACCTAGAAAGGCGGAGAAATCTGTTTATCCTCTTTATCCTTTTTATTTGGATAAATTACCTCTTGTCGTCCTTTTTGCCTAAGGATTATGCACTTGATCTCAAATTTGCTTACACAGCAGAAGAGGCTTATCAAGCACTGGACCATCTGAGTCCTAATGAAATAGAACTCTATCGATTTGGGGTTTGGTCTTTGGATATGCCTTACCTGCTGATTTATTTTTTGTTTTTTTCAGCCCTGCTGAAGAGACTCTGGGGGGGCAAACGCTATTTTATAATTCCGATGGTGATTTCGCTGATGGATTTGGCCGAAAATTTTCTTTTGTTGGGTATCCTTTCAAAATATCCTGAACGCCAGGAAACACTGGTTTGGGTATGTTCCGGCTTTTCTACCTTAAAATGGATTGCGGTTGGGTTTTTGATTTTGTTGATTCTTGGAGGTGTTTTGAATTTTATTGTATCACGGAAAAAAAGCACGGTTTCCTCCGTTGAGTCAGAATTTAATTAAGGTTTAAAACTGACTTTTGAGATCTTCTTTTCTTTTAGCTGATTTTTGACTAGTATTTGAAAAAGTACGGCAAAATGCCGTGAAGCTAGCCCAAACTTTATGAAAGAAGAATATTTTAAGTGGTACTCTCCCCATCTCAATCGGGACGTACAGATGCTTGTTTTTGGTCATGCAGGATATCCCGTGGTAGTTTTTCCCACTTCAATGGGTTCTTTTCACGAAAACAGAGACATGGGACTCATCGGGTCTGCGCAGTGGTATTTAGATCAGGGGTTGATCCAGATTTATTGTCCGGAGAGTAATGACAAGGAGAGTTTTTACAACAAAGGAATTTCTCCTCATGACCGCATCCAAAACCATGTAGCTTACGACAAAATGATCTGCCATGAGCTGGTAGAGCGGATTAGACTCAATACTGCCGTGGCAAAAGTGGCGGTAGCAGGATGCAGTTTTGGAGGGTATCATGCAGCCAATTTTGCTTTTCGACATCCCGGATATGTGAGTCACATGTTTAGCATGAGTGGTGCTTTTGATATCAGGAGCTTTATGGATGGCTATCAACACGACGACATTTACTACAATAGTCCGCTTGAATATTTACCGGGACTTCAGGATGGAGAGCTTTGGAATATGGGAATAGCGCTAGGTACTTCCAATTGGGATATTTGCTTTGATGCTAATCTGAAGCTCCATGAGGTGCTGAAGCAAAAGCAAATCGATCACTGGCTGGATGTGCGTCAAGACCGTCAGCATGACTGGCCTGTTTGGCGTGAGATGTTTCCTCATTATCTGAGTACTATCAAGTTTAATTAATTAAAAATCAAAAAGATATAATCCAGTTTTACTAATATAACCATGAAGAAGATCGGAATACTTTTCGGCATGGAGGATACTTTTCCTCATGCTTTTGTGGAGCGGGTCAATCAAATTGCCCCTAAGGGAATCTTGGCTGAGCCTGTCAAAATCGATAAGGTCATCCAAAATCAACTCACCGAATACGCGGTCATCATCGATCGGATTTCTCAGGATGTCCCATTTTATAGAGCCTATTTGAAAAATGCCGCTCTTACCGGTACTGCCGTGATCAATAACCCCTTTTGGTGGAGTGCCGATGACAAGTTTTTCAATAACTGTCTGGCTGATACCTTGGGTGTCCCACTTCCCAAAACGGTCATTTTACCTTCTGCGAAACACCCGGATGATACAACCTCCAAATCTTTCCGAAATCTCGTAGCGCCGCTAGATTGGGAGGGAATTTTCAATTACATCGGTTTTCCTGCCTATATGAAGCCGTATGCAGGTGGAGGCTGGAAGCACGTCTATCGCTTGGAAAACAAGGAAGAATTTTTTCAAAAACATCCCGAAACGGGTCAATTGGTGATGCTGCTTCAAGAGGAAATAGTGTTTGATGAGTACTTCCGTGTGTATTGCCTGGGGGGCAAGGCAGTTCGAATCATGGAATACGAGCCACGAAACCCCCATCACCTCCGCTATGTGGTGGATCGTGCCCCTGCTTCCAAAAAGCTACTCAATACCGTGAAAGATTACACCATTCGTCTCTGTACAGGTCTCGGCTACGATTTCAATACGGTGGAATTTGCTGTCCGGGATGGAATCCCATACGCGATTGATTTTGGAAATCCAGCCCCCGATGCCGATGTGAATTCCGTGGGTCAGGCTAATTTTGAGTGGGTTGTAGAAGAAGCAGCGAAAATGGCCATCGCCTATGCAAAAGCCCAAAAACCGGGTAAAATGAACCTTACCTGGGGAACCTTTGTGAAGGATTCTGTAGAAATGGCAAAACGATTTTAAGCTGACTTACTATGTCCATAGCATTGAAAAAGCTGCCCAAATTTACCCTAGGAGTAGAGGAGGAGTATATGATTTTGGATCCCAAAACCCGTGACCTTAGGTCACATATGTCCAAAATCGTCGAGGGAGGAAAAATCCAACTTCGGGAGCAGGTCAAGGCCGAAATGCACCAATCCGTCGTCGAAGTAGGCACCAATATTTGCCAGAATATTGCAGAGGCCCGAAAAGAAGTTTCTTTTCTTCGAAAAAAAATTGATGAATTAGCCCGAGCTCAAGGCCTGATGGCGGGAGCCTCGAGCACCCACCCTTTTGCCAAATGGCAGGATCAGGAAATTACCGATGATCCGAGATATCACACTATTGTCAACGAGCTGAAAGATATCGCACGATCCAATTTGATCTTTGGACTACATGTCCATGTAGGGATTGAAAGCCGCGAAATCGCCCTTCAGTTGATGAATCAGGCTTGTTATTTTCTACCTCATATTTATGCATTGACGACCAATTCTCCTTTTTGGGAAGGCAGAAACACGGGGTTTAAAGCATTTAGAGCAAAGGTTTTTGCAAAATTTCCCCGAACAGGCTTGCCTGAATATTTTGACTCGGTGCAGTCCTATGATAATTTCCTGGAGATTTTGGTCAAGACCAATTGCATCGATAATCCCAAAAAAATCTGGTGGGACCTCCGGATGCATCCATTTTTCTCCACCATAGAGTTTCGCATCTGCGATATGTGCCTGACGGTGGATGAGACCATTTGCGTGGTGGCTTTGATTCAGGCTGTAGTGGCCAAATTGTACAAGCTGCTGATGAGCAATACGAGCTTCAACATCTATCGAATTGCTTTGATTCGTGAGAATAAATTTCGCGCGGCTCGCAATGGCATCGAGGGATTACTGATCGACTTCGGCAAAAAAGTAGAAGTTCCTACCAAGGAGCTAATTATGGAATTGCTTGATTTTGTGGATGATGTGGTTGATGAATTGGGGAGCAGAGAGGAAATCAACTATGTGCACAAGATCCTCGAGCGTGGTACGGGAGCTGATCAGCAATTGGCCGTTTTTGAGCAAACCGGAAGCCTTGAGTCAGTGGTGGATTTTATTACCTCGAAGTTTACCGAGGGAATTTGAGGGATTGAGTACCTTTGAGGCAAACTTAACCGAAGCGTAGCGTGGCAAAGAAAAAAGTGAATCTGGCGATTCTGGACATGTATGATGGAGAGCCTAATCAGGGCATGCGCTGTATTCATGATATTTTGTCCAGGTTTTCAGAATCGATTTCCTATCGGGAATTTGATGTGCGAGGCAAATCAGAACTTCCTGAAATAAGGGATTTTGACCTGTTTATTTCTACAGGAGGACCCGGGAATCCCCTCGAAGGGGATGGAGTTTGGGACCTCAAATACAATGATTTTCTGGATCAGGTATGGATATGGAATCAAAACCACAGCCGAAAAAAATACCTTCTTTTGATCTGCCATTCCTTTCAGATGGCTTGCAAGCATTTTGGGCTGGGTGAAATCACCAAGCGGAAATCCACCTCGTTTGGTGTGATGACCGTGCATAAGACTCCTGAGGGTATTCATGATGAGCTTTTCCAAAATCTAGCCAATCCATTTTGGGCGGTAGATTCCAGGGATTTCCAGGTTGTTCAGCCCAATCCCCGTAAATTCCGACACCTAGGGGCTAAGATTATTGCTTTAGAAAAAATCCGGAATCATGTAGAATATGAGCGGGCTATTATGGCCATTCGGTTTTCTGATGAGATCGTCGGTACGCAGTTTCACCCCGAAGCAGATCCTGTTAGCTTTTTAGAACATCTCAAAAAGCCCATGGTCAAGGAGAAAATCATCGAGCTCAAGGGAAAGACAAAATTCCGGGAAATGCTTGAAAATCTGGTGGATGATCAAAAAATCTACAAAACCAACGAAACCTTGATTCCCAATTTTCTTGAACAAGCCTTGCGTAAAACCAAAGCCGATCAGACACCTACTTTGATCTAAGATGATAGCATCTCTTCGCGACCAGTTTAATTCGGAGTTTTCTGAAGAAAAATATCGGAGCTTGTTAAAAAGCGTAGCTGAGGATTTTGACTATTTGCCTACTTTTCGAATAGCCGAGACTCCATTTTTTGTCCCAAAATCACTTGAAAATCAGCTTATTGAAGCGTGTGAATCGGTTTTTGATTTTATTCAGAGGCCAGATTTCAAGCAACTTACCCAGCGAGCCATCGAACTCAATCACGCGGTACCGAGCGAAGATGGGCATACGCAGTTTTTGGCTATTGATTTTGGAATTTGTGAAGAAAAAGGGAAGCTGATGCCCAAGTTGATTGAAGTGCAGGGCTTTCCCTCTATTTTCAACTTTCAATACAATCTTTTCCTCAAATTCAAATCTGTTTACCCGTTTTTAGGCCAGTTGACTCCTTATCCCAACGGCATCACCGAAGAACGCTATCTTGATTTATTGAAAAAAGTGGTCTTGGGAAATCATGCTCAAAAGGAGGTTGTACTTTTGGAAATCGAGCCGGAGAAGCAAAATACCAAGATCGATTTCTATTATGCGAAAAGAGACTTGGGTATCCCGGTCATCTGCGTTTCTGAAGTAATAAGAGAGGGGCAAAAACTCTACTATCAAAATCAGTCAGGAGAAAAAATTCAGATCAAGAGGATCTACAATCGGGTGATTTTTGATGAATTGGATTTAAGAAAGGACTTAAAACTAAGCTTTAGTTTTCAGGATGAGCTTGATGTAGAATGGGCAGGCCATCCCAATTGGTACTCTAGGATTTCCAAGTTTATATTGCCTTATCTGCAGGGCCCGTATTTCATAGAGACCACCCTACTGAGTGAATTAAAGGAGATTCCTGAGGACTTGGAGAATTATGTACTCAAGCCATTATTTTCATTTTCTGGATCGGGGGTTGTTTTTCATGTCAAAAAAGAAGATATCCTAGCCGTGCAAGATCCTGATTTATACATTCTTCAGAAGAAAGTAAACTACATTCCCGTCATTCAGTCTCCTGATGGAATGGTGAAAGTTGAGGTACGCATGCTTTGCTTATGGCCTGAAGGCGATCCAAATCCCACCATCGTCGGAAATTTGGTCAGGCTAAGCCGTGGAGATATGATTGGGGTCAAATTCAACAAAGACAAAGACTGGGTCGGAGGCTCGGTCGGATTATTTGAATACTAAAAAAGGCGGTGATTGACCGCCTTTTTTCATTATCCTTGCTTCCAGGTCGAGGGAGAAACCCTCCATTCATTAAGCGATTCAAGTGCCTCTTGAGACACATAATTGGTGCTGACAGCCTGCGGCAAAAGTGCGTCATAATGGCTCAGACACACAAGTTTCACTCCTGCTTTTTCAAAATTCTGATCAGCGACATCAAAGCCATAACTGAAAATGGCAACCATACCTAAAACTTCAAAGCCTGCATTTCTAAGGTCTTCCGCTGCTTTGAGTGAGCTCCCTCCGGTAGAAACCAAATCCTCTACCACGACGACTTTCTGGCCTGGAGTTACTTTACCCTCGATCATGTTTTCCATTCCATGGCCTTTAGGTTTAGATCGGACATAGACAAACGGGAGGCTTAGCTCGTTGGCAATCAGTGCGCCTTGCGGAATACCCGCAGTAGCTACTCCTGCGATGGCTTCTGCCATTGGGAAAAAGTGCTGGACAGACTTCACCAAGTTATCACGGATCAGATTTCGGACCTCCGGAAAGGAAAGTGATAGTCTATTGTCACAGTAAATTGGGGATTTCCATCCCGAAGCCCAAGTGAAAGGCTTTTCGGGCTGAAGTCGGATGGCTTCGATCTCAAGGAGCTTTTGTGCTACCTCGGCGGCAATTTGTGGGTTGAGAATTTCCATGGCATCAAAATTAATGGAAAACCCTCGGGTGAAATTGTGCCGGCTGAATTTTTTATGCATTTTTGATCTCCTCACCACCAAACTGAGACCACTAATTTCCGATGAGAATATTTGTGAATGATAAGCCTTTGGATTTGTTGAATTACGAAGAGCTTGATCCCAATAAAAGTTTTGAGCACATCTTTTCGGAAATAGAGGAAATCCCCGCAGATATTGAGTGGGAAGAGGATGTGCTTTTTCACGAACCCAATGAGGACATCATCATCCGACTTCTTTATCTAATGAGAACCCGCAAAATGAGAAATCTTGATTCGGTGACTTTGGTCTCAAAGGACAAAAAGGCCCTGAAGGAGTTTGTCAAAAGTCGGTTTTTGATCATTAAGGCAGCCGGAGGCGTGGTCACCAAAAAAGATAAGATTCTCATGATCTACAGGCTCGGGAAGTGGGATTTTCCGAAAGGGAAGTTGGATAAAGGCGAAACTCCCGAAGAGTGTGCTCTCAGAGAAGTCGAGGAAGAGTGCAATATCAAGGTCAGACTCGGAGAGCACCTTTACAATACCTGGCATACATATACCCAAAACCGAAAAAGTATTCTCAAAAAGACTTATTGGTACACCATGGACAGTGTTAATGATGCCGGCATGAAACCTCAAGCGGACGAAGGAATTGAGGATATTGCCTGGCTGGGAGAGCAGGAAGCCAAGACTGCATTGATCAATTCCTACCCTTCGATGCGTTACCTGTTTAAGCAGTTTTTGAAAAAGCAGCCCAGGCCTCAGATTTTATAAGGCAAAAAGTCACTGACATCACCTCCATAGCGATGAACTTCCCGGATCACCGTGGATGAAATCGCAGCGTATGGAGGAGAAGTGATCAGGAATACAGTCTCCAAGTCCTCGTTGAGATACCGATTCATTTGGCTGATTGTGTTTTCGTATTCGAAATCGGTGGTATTTCGCAATCCCCTGATCAAAAAGTTTGCATGGTAGTTTTTGGCTAGGGTAGAAGTCAGTTCATTATAGACGACTACTCTGACTTGAGGAGTCTCCTTGTAAACACTTTTGATTTTTTCGACCATCAGATCAATATCAAAATACCGGTTTTTCTTGGTCGAATTGTAGCCTATGCCGATGATGACTTCGTCAAAAAGATTCAGACTTCTCAAGACAATATCATGGTGCCCCAGGGTATAGGGGTCAAATGATCCTGGAAAAATAGCTGTCTTTTTCATTGATATTGCCAGTTAGCCTCAAAGAGATTTTCTGCTTTGAGTTGCTTAAATCCATGTGAGTAATTTTGGTTTGAATGGGGTCGGATCAATCTAAAATGATGGAAGTATTCCTTGCCCCATTCCTCAGTGATTCCTGATTCTTCTGTTGTTCCAAATACACTTATTCTGAGGTGATTACGGTCATACTTCAGCTGCTCCTGCATGATAAAAATATACTTCAATACTTCTTCTTTATCTGAAATATCAAACCAATTGAATACACTGAGTTCCTGATCGGTGTAGGCGGCGATGTAAATAGCGGAATGAAAATAATACACTAAGATTTCCTGCCCAATCAGGTTAAATCGCTCTTTGAATAGATAGGATAAAAATGAAGTCGCACCATGATAATACCTCACCTCAGCAAATCGCTGCTCAAGGGATTTTTGTATTTTATCAGGGACAAGAGATACCAATTGAATATTATTGCTATCGAGGGGAGAAGAAAAAAAATAGGCTTTTTCCGGCAATTCACCCGCAAATTCCAAATAAACTTTTTCCTGACCCGGAGCAAATAAAACTCCCGGTACTAAGGCAAATCGTTCTGAATGAAAATAAACTTTGGCCGGAATACTTAACCGTAAAAGCGGATCCTGATGAAGGAGAGTATCCAGCTGCTTGATCGAAAAGTCAGCATAATGGTGGATGGCCAAATTAGCTTCGTTTTGATCTTTGGCGAAGACAAATAAGGAGTGCGGATAAATAAAAAGTGATAAGCTCGCTGTGTTTTCCACATCAAACTTATCACTTCTATAGACTTTTAAGTTGTTTTCCAACGTGCAGTGGGCTTATTTCCAGTTACCTTCTGTAGAGGCATCTGTTCTAGAACCGACTCTGAGGGCCTTTTCGTTGTTATTGAGTCTTCTGTCAGGGTTGATTGGAGATGGATCTCGGATTTCAAACACATTGACCATGTAACCACCGGGTTTTTCGATTTTGTTTGCAAAGAACTCAAACTGTTTTCCTCCGGAACCTGGTACTACCGGGAGTAGATCAAGGTTAAGATCAGGGAATTTGCGCTCATTAAACAAGGAATCCATCACAGATACAGAACCTAACGTATCAAAAGTAACGGTGGTCTGTTCTGCACCATAGTCGAGAAGCTTAGTGGTTTCTTTGCGTTCTACCAACCAAATTTCGCCATTTTCGATAAACATCTTCAAGGAATCCCAAGTGCTGGCATATTTGCCGTTGGAAGCCTGATAGGCTAGCTGCGCATCACGAAGCATTTCTAGCTTTTCGATCGTAGCTGCTTCCAGCAAAGCAATTCTTTTTTCTTCTTCCACTACGTCATTGACTCCTTTCCAAAGGAGATATCCCAGAAACGCAGCTACGGCAAAGAAAACTAATGAGAGAACTTTTGTAAGATTCATTTTGATAGAGATTTAGAAATCTGGTTAAGGTTGAAGGTTTTTAAAACGTGCTATTTTATAGAATTATTTCCAAAATTAAAATATCCTTTCCACAAAGCCAGTTCATCGAGTGATTTTATTCCCCAAAAAACCCGATGAAGTGAATGTTTTGGTAACATTTGGATATCTTCTACAGTCATCCACCTCAATTCTTGGATGATTTGATTTTGATTCGAAAGCTCGGGGTCTTTTCCCAGTCGTGCAATACCGCTAATCCGATTTACTTTAAAAAAGTGCTCCATGGCATGCAGTGGAGGATCCAAAAATTCATGTACAAATAAGTATTGGTCTATCTCTACCTCAAGACCGGTCTCTTCCAGGTATTCTCTTTTTAGGTTTTCTTCGGCGTCTGAGCCAAATTTCATTCCCCCACCCGGTACTGACCAAAACTCCCGCTGATCAAACATCAGATGCTTGATCATCAGGATGAGTCCATCTTCGATCAGGATGCCATTGACTCGACTTCGGAGTCGGTTTCCGAATTTTGCCTCGATTTCTTTGTTCAACTGATCACTTGTCATTTACATTCGCTAATGTATGAGTAAAAATAACCCCAAGGGACCAAACCCCTCCGACTTATTGCTTAAAAATTTCCCATTTGCTCCGACTAGCGGACAAATGGAGTTTTTCAGGAAGATGAAGGATTTTTTGGAAGTGGATTCGGAAAAAAAGCCTGTTTTTATTCTCAAGGGGTATGCGGGTACGGGAAAGACCTCCCTGATTTCCGCTTTGGTAAGGACTCTTCCCAGATTGGAAATGAGACCACTCCTATTGGCACCTACGGGCCGAGCCGCCAAAGTCATGAGCAATTACTCCGGAAGGGGCGCCTTTACGATCCACAAGATCATCTACAAACCCAAAGGCGACCCGGGCACCATGGGGGGAGGCTTTCTTTTGCAAAAGAATTATTTCAAAGACACGGTCTTCATCGTGGATGAGTCTTCCATGATGGCTGATGACGGGGGAATGTCCGGGAATCTGCTTTGGGATTTGATCACTTTTGTCTTTTCAGGGTCCGGAAACCGACTTCTGCTGGTAGGGGATACCGCTCAGTTACCTCCTGTGGGGTCCACTTACAGTCCTGCCTTGGAGGCTAGCTATCTTCAGCGTCACTATCGGCTTGACCCCGATTTTATTGAACTTTGGGAGGTGATGCGGCAGCGACTGGAGTCAGGGATTCTTTTTAATGCTACGGTTTTGAGACAGGAGATTGTGGGCGAAAAACCCCAAATTCGAATTCAGACGTCTGATTTTCGGGATATTTTCAAAATGACCTCCGAGCGATTGGAAGATGGACTAAGATATGCGTATCAGAAGTTTGGAACCGAAAATACCACCATCGTCACCCGATCCAATAAAGCTGCCGTCCAGTATAATCTTTACATCAGACGGGTGATTCATTTTTTTGAGGATGAAATCAGCACAGGGGATCTCCTCATGATCGTGAAAAACAACTACACCTACATGGCTGAATCTGAAAAGGTGAATTTTTTGGCAAATGGAGATATGGTGGAAGTCATGAAAATTCGAAGCTTTGAGGAGATGTATGGAATAAGGTATGCCACGATGGAGCTCCGATTGTTGGATTATCCTGAGGAGCCTTATTTTGAAGCAAAGGTGATGCTGGATACGCTATATTCCCCGAGTCCCTCACTTACGCGAGAGGAATATCGCAAGCTGTACGATCAAGTGGCTGAAGACTATGCCGACGTGGCCAATAAAACCGAGCGACAGGAGCTGATCCGAAAAGATCCGTATCTGAATGCCCTCCAGGTAAAGTTTGCCTATGCACTCACCTGTCACAAAGCCCAAGGTGGACAGTGGAAGGCTGTTTTTGTGGATTTGGGCTATCTCAAAGATGATCAAGTGGATCAGGATTTGGTCCGTTGGCTGTACACAGCTATGACCAGAGCCTCTGAAGAACTTTATCTGATTAACTTCCCCCAGCAGTTTTTTTTCAAAGGTTTAAAAAGTACCGAATAAAGTAACCTGTATTTATTTCACAGTTTTTAACAGTGGAAAAGTGTAGGTTTGGCATGCAATTTTCAACTTTGGGAATCAAAAAGCTCTGTTAGCCGTTTTGGTTTCAGTGGAAAAAAATAAAATTTGACATACATAAACCAATCAATTATGAAAAAGCTAGGATTTCTATTAGGACTCTTCACGCTGGTGCTAGTTTTTGGAGCTTCTGCTCAAGAAAGCACCTCTGGACCGGTAATTTCCTTCAAGGAAAAATCCATTGACTTTGGAGACATCGTACAGGGTGCCAAAGTGGAGCATACTTTCGTACTGACCAATACAGGCACTGCTCCTCTGGTCATATCCAATGTGGCAGCGACTTGCGGATGTACGGTGCCCAATTGGCCAAAAGAACCGGTTGCTCCGGGAAAATCAGCCGAAATCAAAGTTTCTTTCAATTCTACCGGTAAAATGGGTAAGCAAAATTCTGTTGTAAGAATCTATTCCAACGCAACGGAACCGATCGAAAAAGTATCTTTGATCTCCAATGTCCTTCCAAAAACCAATTAATGGAGATCTTCACTTACTGCCTAATGCCTGTCCTTATCGACAGGCTTTTTTGATTTAGTGGTAAAGTCATTTTGGGAGAAAAATATCATTTGTGAGGGATTGAACTTTTTACCTTTGCCATGGCTTACACCAAGATCATTTCCCTTTTCCTTTAACTAATCTTTTTCTACCAGGATATCCCAATGGCAAAAAACAAAGAAAGAAGAGTGACCATGCGTCAGGTATTCAGTACCATCATTTGGCCTCGAAGAAAACACCTCCTTTTGGGATTGATATTGATCATCGTGAGCAGATTCGCCGGACTGGTTCTTCCTGGCGCAAGTAAATACCTAATCGATGATGTGATCCCTAGCAATGATATCAGCCTCCTGGGATGGCTGATAGCGGCAGTGGTGGGGGCGATAGTAATTCAGGCGATCACGTCCTATTCTTTAACCCAGATCTTGAGTGTGGAAGCACAACACCTGATAGCCAAGCTTCGCTCTCAAGTGCAGCAACATATCATCAAACTCCCCATTCGGTATTTTGACAATGCCAAAACAGGGGAATTGGTGTCAAGAATCATGTCAGATGTGGAAGGGGTGAGGAATCTCGTCGGAACCGGGTTTGCACAAATGGTTGGAGGAATTCTTACGGCAATTATTTCGCTGGTTTTATTGATTACGATCAGCCCGATGATGACGGTCTATGTTTTGGTCCCAGTCGCGGTTTTTGGTTTGGTGTCATTGAAAGCTTTTGGGAAAATCAGACCGATCTTCCGAGAACGAGGGAAAATCAATGCCCAAGTCACCGGAAGATTGACCGAAACGCTGGGTGGAATTCGAGTCATCAAAGGATTCAATGCGGAGGCTCAAGAAATCAAAACCTTTGAAAAAGGTGTGGATCTTCTATTTCAAAATGTCAAAGCAAGTTTGACGGCTACAAGTTTTGTAACCTCGGCCGGAACTCTGCTTTTGGGCTTGGCCTCAGCAGGAATCATGGGGATCGGCGGCTACATGATTATGAAAGGGGAGATGACCTTTGGGGACTTTTTGGCATTCACTCTGTATCTGGGGTTTATGATTGCGCCGATTGTCCAGATGTCCAACATCGGGAGTCAGCTGACCGAGGCCTTCGCTGGCTTGGATCGTACGGAAGAGATCATGAATACTCCACTGGAATCTGATGACAGGAAAAGAACTATATCCTTGAAATCCATTGAGGGAGAAATAGAATTCAGAGATGTATCATTTGCGTATGAGTCAGGCAAAGAAGTGGTGAAGGGGATCAGTTTCCAAGCACCGGCGGGATCAGTTACAGCTTTGGTTGGGACATCTGGATCGGGCAAAACGACGATTGCAGGACTGGCGGCTACATTTTTAAATCCGGATTCGGGTAAAATTCTCCTTGACGGACAGGACTTGCAGGCAATTACTCTGGAATCTTTCAGATCTCAACTGGGGGTGGTTTTGCAGGATGATTTCCTTTTTGAAGGTACCATTAGGGAAAATATCCTTTTCCCGAGACCAGATGCTTCGGATCAGGAATTGCTCCAAGCGGTCGAAGCTGCCCATGTGAGAGAATTTACCGATCGATTTGAGTCCGGATTGGACACGTTGATTGGTGAGCGGGGAATTAAGCTATCTGGAGGACAGCGGCAGCGAATTGCGATAGCGAGGGCTATTCTGGCTGATCCGAGGATTTTGATTTTGGATGAAGCGACTTCCAATCTCGACACGGAATCGGAAACCTTGATCCAAAAAAGTCTTAAAGAACTCATGAAAGGACGTACGACTTTTGTCATTGCCCATCGATTGAGTACTATTCGGCAGGCAGACCAAATTTTGGTGATCGAACAAGGCCAAATCGTGGAGCGAGGAAAACATGAGCAACTGATTCAATCCGAAGGGAGATATTTTCAGCTATACACCTATCAGGCGAGGATCTGATTTCATGAGGAGATTGGTAGCTTGTAATTATTTGGGATAAAATTAACCTTTATTAACCCAAGAGTTTTATTTTGCCATAAATATGAAACATCACTTGTTTCCTTTTTCAAATAAATGGATTTAGTCATCATTGGTGCCGGCAAACTCGGTGAATACATTGCTCAAAACTTTTCGCAGTTTAATCTGCGGAGGAAGTTGCTTGGCTTTGTCGATGATAATCCCAAGCTGAAAAACAAGAAAGTAGCAGGGTTTCCGGTATTGGGAACTATTGAGGAAGTACTATTGGATAAGCGGATCGGAGCTATCTTGGCCGTGGAGTCCAGCAGTGAAAAAATTGACATGGTTCAGAGACTGGCTCCCAATCCTCAGATCGATTATCCAAACCTTTTCTCTTCCCGATCCTGGATATCCCGAGAGTGTATCGTGGGTAAAGGAAACATTATTTTAGAAGGTTCCCTGTTTAATTTTGGAACCATGATCGGAAGTTTTAACACGTTTGGAGAGAAGTGTTCGATCGGTCATGAGACTGTGGTGGGAGACTTTTGTTGTTTCAAAGAAGATGTTCAGACAGGAGGGTACTCCTTTGTCGAAGATGGATGCCAGCTTGGAAAAGGCGTGACCATTAATCAAGGAATCCGGGTAGGTAAAAATTCATCCATTCGCGCTGATTTCGAATTGAACGAAGATTTAAATCCTGACTCGCACTTGGATTAGAACTTTCCGGATAAGTTCTCTGATTTATTTGACGGGGAAAGACACGTGAAACTCTGACCCTTTGCCCACGGTACTTTCAAACCAAACCTCACCATTCAACTTTTTGGTTAATTCCTTGACGATATTCAGCCCAAGCCCCGTCCCTTTGATATTGCTGACGTTTCCACCCCGATAGAATGAGCCGAAAATATTTTTTTTATCCTCCTTGGGAATTCCGATTCCGTAGTCCTTGACCATGATTTCAAAATAAGCACCTCTGTAGATCAGGTGAACTTCCGGATCTACAGCTCCCGGTGAGTAATTGAGCGCATTTTGGATCAAGTTTCTGACGATGTGGTTGAGTAAAGTGGAGTCGGAAGTGATTTCCAGGTCTTTATCCGGCGTATAAAGCCTGATAGTTCTTCGTCCAAAGTTTTCAGCGTTCATAGCTTCCACTAGTTCTCCCAAAAACTTCAAAATAGATAGTTTTTTGGTTTCCATTCCCACTTGCTGCTGAATGCTCTTTTCCAATAGGAGTACGTCACCCAAAATATCCGTCAGACGGGAGGTCTGATTGAGAATTTTATTGATATGATTTAGAATCCTGTCTTTGATTTCTGGGGTGAAATCCTTTTCCAGGAGCATTTGCATGATATTTACCGAGCTGACTATAGTCGCGATGGGAGTTTTGAATTCGTGTGATGCCATCGATACAAATTTCGATTTCATCTGATTCAACTCTTTTTCTTTGAAAGCAATGTCTTTGAATTTTTTGAGGGCTTGCTCCCGGTCGGTGACATCTCTGCCTGATGCGTAGAAAAGCTGAAACGGCCATTCCTCTAATTCGGGAACGAGGTTGAATTTAAACTCGATCAGGTGTTTCTGTTTAGAGGTTTTTGAGGTGATGGGGATGACCATTTTCTGATCAGGTCTCATGATCGGAAGCGAGGGGAAATTCACCCACACTTCGTTGAGTTTTTTGCCGAGGCAATCCGCAGAGGCTATTTCGAAAGTGTTCTGAAAAGATTCCGATACATACTCGATCTCCATGTCCTCATTGAATAGCAAGAGAAAATCGTCTGAATGATCTAGAAAGATTCGGGCAATATCTTTTTCACTTAAAGGCAACAAGGTGTTTGCTAGTGTTTTCAAATTAAGGACTACGCTATGGATTGACAGCTGATACAAATCCGGTTAAAGATACTTTTTTTAATCAATGAGCTAAAGATACTTTAAAGGAAGATTAGGACTTGCTTTGACGGACTCCCGCTTGTTTACAAATAGATGCAATTAATAACAAGGTGTATTTTTTAATAAATGATCTTCATTATTTTAACCATAACATTTTAGACGTACTTTTATTTGCTATGAAGAAAATTCTGATTGTCGAAGACGAAGAGGAGCTCGCCGCCAATATCAGTGAAATTTTGACTGATTTGGACTATGAGGTCTCACGTGTCGTGGATAATGCGAAAGATGCCCTGAGTTTTTTGGAACAAAACCAAGTAGATCTGGTCCTGATGGATATAATGATCAGGGGTGATTTGGACGGCATCGACTTGGCATACAAGGTTCGGGAGATCTATGAGATTCCTATAGTTTTTAGTACTGCCTATTCTGGTACGGAGTATCTGGAGCGGATTTCTTCGGATATTCACGAGGGATATCTGTTGAAGCCTTTTACGGTCGATTCACTTAAAACCGCCGTATTCTTTGGACTCAAGCGCTTCGAGGAGCGAAAAGACTCACCAAAGAAATCAGCCAATGGCTCTCTTAAAGTAATGGATAAGGGATATTTGGTTCCAATCCCTTTCTCAGAAATACTCTATCTCAAAGCGGACGGCCTGTACACAAAAATTTTCACTAAGGTCAAATCCTATTTGGTGAGGGATATTTTGAAAAGTTTCGATGAAAAACTGCCAAATTCCCAGTTTTTCAGAGTGCACAAATCCTTTTTGGTGAATGTCGAGCATGTATCTTCGTTCAACGCCAAAAAAATCAACCTAGGCGATACCTCAATTCCTATTCGGCGGGGCTTATACAAAGAATTAATAGAAAAATTGCATATCGAAAAATAACGCAGGGCGGTCAAATCATGCCCCGGCTTTATCTTTGCTCAGTAAAATAGTTATGAAAAAATTCAATGTCCTGCTAGTCGAAGACAATCCAGGTGACGTACTTCTCACATCAGAAGCACTACAGGAAAGTAAATATTTGATTCAAATGGAGGTAGTTTATAATGGCAAGGAAGGAGTGGATTACCTTTTTAAATCTGGTAAATATGCAGATAAACCTACCCCTGATGTCGTATTGCTGGATATTAATCTGCCCCTCAAAAACGGTCATGAAGTCCTCCGTGACATCAAGTCCAATGACTCCACTCGGGATATTCCTGTAATTATGCTCACCACTTCCTCTGGACAGGAGGATATTCTCTCTAGTTATCAAGAGCAGGCAAGTTCCTATATCGTCAAGCCAGCAGAGGCTGATCAGTTTGAGGAGTTCGTCAAAGTGTTTGATCGGTTTTGTGAAACATTGATATGATAAGGAGGGGCTTTCAAAGCCCTTTTTCAACTCTCAGTTTTCCAGTGGAGTTCGTAACGAGAACTCAGAATTCAGGAAAATCAGTCACTGGGGTGAGCGATTCGTAGCATTGCTTCGGCTCAATCGGAAAGTGAGTCAATGCTGATTTTAAACCATTTTTAGCTTGGAATATGATCCCTAATCCATATTTCGGATTTAAATCAATCCTTTAGATTTTTTCTTTCCCAACGTCAGCAGTATTACGGTCATCAGGATGAATAGGGTGCCGAGCCAATCCATGGCCAAAAATGTCACTCCAAGCCAAAAAACTGCTGTCAAGGCTGCTGCAAGTGGCTCCACACTACAAAGCAAGCTGGCGGTAGTCGCCCCGACTAAGGTGACCGATCTGAGGAAAAAGTAAAATGCCAAAACAGTCCCAAACAGCACGATGTAACCCATCGCCGCCACAGTCCCCCAATCCCAAATACCATGGAAAGTCCAAGGCTGGGTATATAGTGAAAAGAATATACCCCCGACTAGCATTCCCCAGCCAGTGACTGCTGCCGGTGAAAAGGTCCTAAGCAACCCCACCGGTTGGATGGTATAAAATGCCAAGGCCAAAGCTGATAAAATCCCCCAAAAGAAGGCTTTTTCTGAAATCACCAGCTCCTCCAGCGATCCATGTGTCACCAGAAGGAAGGTTCCTATCAAAGCAAAAAATAAGGCGCCAAACTCAGCCATTATTGGCCATCGGCGGTCTTTCACGGCGTAGTAGGCCAACACAAAGACCGGACCGATGTATTGCAGAATCGTGGCGGTAGCTGCATTGGATAGGGATATGCTGTAGAAATACGTGTATTGCACGGCCACCATTCCTAGAAGACTGAAAAGAAGCAGTTTGATAGCTGTGGTTGGTTTTTTCCAGATGGAGAAGGCATTTCTTTTTTCTTGAGTCAACGAAAAAACAACCAAAATAACCCCGGCCAAAATCATCCTCCAAGTCACTAGCCAAGAAGGATCTTGGTTTTTTTCTTCAAAAAGATACTGGGCACAGGTTCCTGAAATTCCCCAGAAAATGGCAGAACCCACAGCCATCAACATACCCGATAGGGTGGAGCGTGAAATCGAAATTTGGTTCATAGCAGGGGAATTGCTTGCGAATATATTGCTAGGGATTGAGATTTATGAATACTCGGTTTTTAAATTCAATCTTTCTTGATGTCTTAGAATGCCAGTTAAATTGAATTATTTTCAAGGTCTCTATCATGGTTAGCTAAAAATCAAAATGAATATTGAAATTAGGAGGGCTTCACTAGTAGAACGGGATTCTCTTTGGCAAATCATCGAGCCAGTGATCCGGAAAGGAGGGAGTTATGTTTTTGCTCAGGATTCGTCTAAGGAAAAAATTATGGATTACTGGATGGATGAGGATAAATGGACTTTTGTGGCCGAATCTTCAGGGGAAGTTGTCGGGACCTTTTACCTCAAAGCCAACCAGCCTGATCTCGGAGATCATATCTGCAATGCGGGGTTTATCGCCTCTCCCCAGGCGACAGGTCGAGGAGTTGGCAGATTTATGGGAAAGATGGCATTGGAGGAAGCTTGCCGGCTGGGATTCTTGGCGATGCAGTTCAACTTTGTGATCAAGTCCAATACTTCGGCAGTCAAACTTTGGCAAAGTCTGGGCTTTCAAATCATCGGAGAGATCCCGGATGCTTATCGGCATCCCAATCTGGGATGGGTTTCTGCCTTAGTGATGTACCAAAAACTTTCTTCTTAACCTGATCAATTGAATAATGCCACTTTGCTCCAGAAGAGATTTTATTAAAGCGTCCATGTCCTCTTTGTCTTGGTTTTTGATTCCGGAGGAGGTCCTCGGGCTTTTTCAAGATTCAACTCCCATAAAATTTGGCTTGATCTCCGATTTACATGGAGAGATTATCCATGATGCCGACCTGAGACTTTCTGTTTTTTTGGAAGAAATGGCCAAAGAAAAACCAGACGCCCGTATCCAGCTGGGAGACTTTGCCACGCCGGATCCCAAGTTTCATCATTTGATTCAATCTTTCAACAGGCCATCGGGCAAGCATTTTCATGTTTTGGGAAATCATGATAGCGATGGGGGCTATTCGGTAGATGAGGTGTGCAGAGCTTATGGAATGGAGTCTTCCTACTACAGTGTCGAAATAGCAGGGGTTAGGATGATTGTTTTGAACGGAAATGATCCGGGCTCACCCAGTCATCGTGGAGGATATCCTTCCTATATCGGTAGAGAACAGCAAGCCTGGCTTACCGACCAGTTGGATAAAGCCACCAAGCCTGTATTGATTCTATCTCACCAGCCTATTGCCGGGATCTACACGATAGATAATGCAGAGGAAATCCAGCGAATTCTTTCTCGCTTTGCCGCCAAGATTCTCCTAGCCGTCAATGGGCACGCTCATGTAGATCAGACTCTCCGAGTCGGAGGGGTCAATTACCTTCACCTTAATTCTGCTTCCTACTATTGGGTGGGAAATAATTTGGCGCATTTAAGTCTGACTCCAGAACTCCACCAACAGTACCCAGCCATTCAAAATACCTGCCCTTATGAGGAGGTTCTGTTTTCTACCCTGACCATCGATCCTACAGTAGGTCAGGTGACCGTAAAAGGAAAAAAGACCCGATGGATTGGGCCTTCTCCTTTAGAATTGGGGTATTCGATTTTATCGCCAGAGCAACAGAAGATGCACGTTATGCCCCAAATTTCTGATCGGGTGTTTTGATTATTTTTTCGGGAGACTTTCCAAAACCAATTTGACCAACTCTGCTTTATCCGCATTGGGAATCCAGCGAGCGACAATCACCAAGTCATTTTCCTGATCAACATAGATCATATTGGTGCCGGCACCGATATGCAAAAAGGCTGATTTTGGAGCCGAGGGTACTTCTTTGAGATCATTATTGAGGAAGTAATTCATAAATCCATAGCCTGGATTGGCCGGAGTAGGAGTGCGGGATTTCTCGATCCAGGAGCTTGAGATCAGCTGTTTACCGTTCCAATTTCCATTGCGAAGCGTGAGATAACCAAATCTGGCTTGATCCCAGGCTGATAGCATCATTCCTCCACCCCAATGCGAACCTCCACTGACCGATTGGATGATTTGTCCGTCCAGGATTACAAAAGAATTTTCATAGCCTGTCCATCTCCAGGTGTCACTGGCGCCAATGGGATCCATGATTTTTTCTTTCAACACCGTCGGCAGTGGTTTTCTCCACACATTGAGGAGTGCAAGCGCCAGAACATTTACTCGGGTGTCATTGTACTCATAGACTGAACCGGGAGCATTTTGTGGTCTTGCTCGCTTTTGTTTGACACCTTCTGAGGGACGATCACCCCAGTCTGGCTTACCCCATAGCGTGCCTTCCCAGTCTGAAGTCTGCCGGAGTAGGTGATCCCAGGTGATCTTACGATTGTGCTCGGTGTCGAAAAGCTCAAATACATCCTCTTGATCCAAGTGATCTGCTTTATTTCTCAGTATTTGGAAGGGATCGTATGGGTAAATTGGAGCCATGTAAGGATGAACCAAATCATGTTCATTTTGGATTAATCCTTCTTGCACAGCCAGTCCGGCAGTGGTAGAAAGGAAACTCTTAGCCACACTGAAAGTCAGATCTACCCGGCCAGGATCTCCCCATTGCCCGACTACATAGCCTTTGTAAATAATCAGGCCAGTGGCTTCTCCCCGGGTTTTCATCGGACCTACCGGATATCCAAATGGTTCTCGACCAAAAGCACTCTCGTAATGGGCAATCTTGAGGTTGGGATTTTCCTTGCTTTCATGATTTTTGGCAAATTCTAAAGCCGCCTGGATTTTGGTCTCATCCAGTCCCAGCTCTTTTGGGGTTCGAGTTTGCCAATTGCTTTTCTCAGGAAAGTAGTGCTGCGTAAATCCGGATATTGTGCCAAAAAAGACTAATAATCCGGTAAGTAGGTGACGTTTCATAGAGTGATCTTTAGTGCGATTTTACATCTTAATAGTGTTACAAAACTGCCATTCGTCACAATTTGGGTCTTTTTTGGTAGGAGTCATAACTCTTATAAGTTAAGGTAGGTTTGTATTTACAGGTTTTAAATCCCCACTTGAATTTGGTAGCTTAACCGCGTTGGCCGTATTTTTACAACAATTGATAGAGCAAATGAGAGAAGAAAAAATATATATCATAGGAGCTGGCCTTTCAGGATTGATTGCGGCATTGGAACTGGAAAAAGCTGGCTTTTCTCCGATTATTCTTGAATCCACCGATCGGGTAGGGGGTCGGATGAAAACTGATCTGATTGATGGTTTTAGGCTCGACCATGGTTTTCAGGTGCTCAATACGGCTTATCCCGAGGCAAAGAAGTACTTGGATTTAAATGCTCTGAAACTTAAATCATTTGATCCGGGGGCGGTTATTTTTGAAGGAAACCACACCTTTACCATCAGTGATCCTCTTCGAAATCCGCTTAAAATCGTCAGCATGGCATTTTCCAAAGTTGGAACCTTCCTGGATAAGGTCAAAATGTTTACCCTGACTCAAGAATTGAAAAAGAAATCCAATGAAGAGATTTTTTCATCTCCCTCGATTCCGACTCATCAATACCTCAGAGAATATGGCTTTTCGGAGCTCATTATTTCAACCTTTTTCATGCCTTTTTTCCGAGGGATATTTTTGGAAAAACACCTCAATACTTCTTCCAGAATGTTTGAGTTTATTTTCAAAATGTTTGCTCTCGGGCATGCTGCCGTACCCGAAAAAGGAATGGGGGAGATTCCCGAGATGATTCGAAAGCAACTCAGTACCACTCAGATTTATTTTAATTCACCTGTGGAGGCAATTGAGGATAACACCATTTTACTCCGAAACGGAGAGACTATCTTCGCAGATCGGGTGATTATAGCCGTACAGCCTGACCAACTTGTCAAGCAACTCCAAGGTCAGTTTGCAACTCCCCGTCAGGTGGTTAATCTCTACTTTAGCTTACAGAAGTCATTTATGCTCAAGCCGATGATCGGGCTTCAGCCTGGTGATCACCTGATCAATAATTTGGTTTTTATGGATGATGTCTCTGCTGCTTATTCTGAAAATGGCAGAGCTCTTCTGTCAGTCACGGTTTTAGCAACTGATCTGCCCGAAGAAGATTTGATCAGGGAAGTTCAGAAAGAACTTCAAGAACTCTCTGGTATCAATGCAGGGTACTTCAAGCCTGTCAAAAACTATTGGATTTCCTATGCACTGCCTCAAGTCGATGATCCCAAATACAGTATCCCGTTTACGGAATGCAGAATTACCGAAAATGTGTATTTGGCAGGAGATTATCTCCTCAATGGCTCAATCAATGCGGCTATGGCCTCAGGCAGGATTGCGGCGGAAGCGGTGATTCATTCTTTTGTCCCTACCTATTGAATTCCTTTTTTAAATAAAAAATCCCGAAGTCTATTTGACCTCGGGACGTACCAAAACAAAAAAGTACCCTTAGACTTTGATTTTGAAGTATTTTAAACCGTGTACCATTCCGGATTAGAAATCGATGAAATTGGTGATCAGTTGGAGATCTAGTTTTTTCGTACCAGCTGATTCTGACTGGAATCCTCGTAGGATTAGGGTATAGACGCGGTTGCCTTTGAGCTCAAGTGTACCGGTGGATATGAGGCTTTCTCCATCGGATGATTTGATACTCAAAACCGTATTTCCGGTGTTGATTTCTTCAAATTCGGATACGGATTTAAAAGCCGATCCATTCACAATCGGTGTGGTGGTTCCACTCATTTCCAGACTTACTGTGCCTGCATCAGGTGAAAGGTTTACCAGTCGAAGCTGGGCTTTGTCAGCTTTGGGATCGGCCCATGAATCCTCGACCAGCACTGCATCGAATTCTTCATCCAACTCTACCAGGAAAACAGAGTAAACCGTGTCGGCCTTCAGCTCAAATTCTTTTTCCAATAATGAAGTCGCTGAATTATAGGCCGAAAAACGAAAATCACGCTTGCCCGGATAGAAGGCACTGTAAGCGAGCCATTGTGAATATTCCAGGGGGAAATTGTTGACCAAGTTGCTATTGGCAGAGACTTGAATGGCAGGAGCATCCGGGGCTCCTTGGTAGATGGAAACGTAGGCCGCGGGAGGCAGGTCGGGTGAATCCAAGTCTGGCAAACAAGAACTTAAAATCAAAAGAGAGGAAGCCCAGAGGCCTAGGGATTTTAAGGAAAGTGATCTTAGGACATTCCACATGAGTTTTTTCATAGCTAGGAGGTTTAGTTTTAATTCAAGTCCAAGACGGCGGCAGCTTGATTTTCGCTTCAAGAGATTTCGATATTTTTAACAAAAGCTTGAATTCAAGCTGGAAAAAAGCAAAAACTTAATCTTCATCATCGGTTTTTTCACGTAATAATTGACGAATTTTCAATTCTTATTTCGCTTAAGAACTTGCACCTATGCTTGCACAACCGCTCTTGGATATCGCCGAGGAACTCCGAAAAATAGATCAGGAAATGGCTCATGAAGCCAATAAATTAGAGTGGATGTTGGAGGACCTTCCGGAATCAAATAAGCTGTCTGCCAAAAACTTCCTTCATTATCTGGTGCTGCGAAAGACGCCGATTCAAAATCTTCAATACCGCCTTCATGAATATGGACTCAGTTCTCTCGCCAGCTGCGAAAGTCATACCCGTCGGCAAATTCAAGTGACCTTAGAAAGACTGGGTGATCCCATCTCTGATCCCTGTAGCTGTACTGCCGAGTTGGGTAGTCGATTGATACAAGAGTCTCAGGAGCAGCTATTTGGCCCAGTGCCCGAGGGATGGCCTACATCTGTGATGGTCACTTTTGATCGGTCATTTCTTGATCAACCTCAATTGATCGCCTCACTTCTCCGCCATGGCATGAGTGTCGCCCGGATCAATTGTGCCCATGATGATGAGAAAATTTGGGAGAAAATGATTCAGGCGATCCGAAGTGCCAGTGAAGCGACCGGAGTCAACTGCAAGATTCATCTCGACCTCGCAGGACCCAAGTTGAGAACCAAACTCCTCAAAAAAGGGAAATCCCAAGGCAAAGTTGAAGTCCAGGTCAATGGTTTAGTCTGGCTGAGTGAAAGCGGAAAGGGTTTTGCAGAAAAAGATATAGTGATCAGTCCACAAGAGTCAGGGGTGATATCCAGTCTTAAAATCGGTGAACGGGTCTATTTTGATGATGGGTTGATTTTGGGAAGAGTGGAAAAAATCACCAAACGTGGGGCCAAAGTCAAATTGGAGCGGGTTTCCACCAAAAGGCAACAGCTCAAAAACGAAAAAGGGATCAACTTTCCCGACTCTCATTTGCAGATTTCTTCGGTCACGGAGTTTGATTCTTCCTGTCTTCCCTTTGTCGCTCGGTATGCTGATACGCTGGGTTTTTCATTTGTGAGAAAACCTAGTGATATCGTGGAATTAAGAGGGAAATTAGCCCGGCTGGCTGATCGGGAAGTTCCCCTGATTTTGAAAATCGAGACTCTTGAAGCAGTCGAAAATCTCCCTGATTTGCTTTTGGAGGGTCTAAAGGCAGAGGGAGTAGGAGTGATGATAGCTCGTGGTGACTTGGCAGTGGAGATCGGATTTGAGCGACTGGTGGAAATTCAGGAGGAAATCTCCTGGCTTTGTGAGGCTGCTCATGTACCTGTCATCTGGGCAACTCAAGTGCTCGAAAACCTACATAAATCCGGTGTCGCTTCCCGTGCTGAAATCACCGATGCGGGCCGGGCTGCCTTGGCTGAATGTATCATGATCAATAAGGGAGACCACACCCTGGAGGTACTGCGCTCGCTAAAAGAAATCACTCAGAAAAGCCGTGCCTTGAAGGTCAAAAATCACCTGATATTCCGTCCATTAAAGATTGCCGAAGATTTTTTGACCAAAAATCAATCCATGGCCTGAATTTCCAAAAATCAAAGCCTGCTTTGTATCCGAAATGATCGATAGGAAGATAAGCGGTATTTTAGTGAACAAATAAAGACAAAATGTTTAGGCATCAGGGTAAAGGCAGAACATTTCGGCACAATCTTCAGATAGCGATTGTATTGTCCCTGGTGGCGGGGATAGTCAATGTCGCCGGGTTTCTGGCTTTAAATCAGCTTACTACGAACGTGACTGGTCATTTTGCACTTTTTATCCAGGATGTGGCAAACTTCAAAGTTTGGCAAGGGTTGGTGTATTTTGCCTACATCGCCTCCTTTTTTTTAGGGTCTTTTTTGTCAGGCTTTTTGATCGAGAAATTTAGGGAGACCAAACGCCTCAATGTCTATGTCCTACCGATCAGCATCGAATCAGCTATATTGGTTTTGGTTGCTGCAGGAGCACATTTTGAATTTTTGACAGATGGAGACCTACTTGCCTGTTTGCTTCTGTTTGCGATGGGATTACAAAATTCCTACGTAACTAAAATCTCCAATACCATAGTTCGTACCACTCACTTGACAGGATTATTTACCGATTTGGGAATAGAGATTTCTCAATTGTTTTTTCCCAAAAATCATCCCGATCAGGTTCAGATCAAATCTCATATCCGACTCAGAATCTCGATTATCTCTTTCTTTTTCTTGGGAGGATTGCTTGGAGGCTTTCTGTTTTCCCGACTGGAGTTGGGATTGAATTCTCTGCTCGTTGCGGTTCTTATTCTGCTTGGAAGTCTTTTCTACGATGATTTGGGGTTTCGATGGGAGAACCGAAAAAGAAATCCACGATCAATAAATCGTTAAGCGACTCCTTCAATGTAGATTAAAAGCTGACTTTTTATTTACAAAATAACACCTAAGTAATTATTTATCAAGACTTAGCACGACCTTTGTCAGTAAGTTTTTACACCCCGCTTAACACCCCTACTACTGATATGATTACTGAATCTGAATTGATCGGACTTTCTCGTGATAAATTTATGATGTGGAAGCTTTCCGATGTGGAAAGTATCACTAACCTATTTGACGATCATGGACTTCTGATCTGTAACAGTGGGAAAGCTGAAACTAAACCTGAGATTATTCAAATTTTGCAGGCTGGCAAATGGTCCTTCAAGGATTTACAGGTTCAGTATGCTTTTGCACGAATCTATGGCACTACTGCGGTCGTACACGGTGAAGGTCAGCTGATTGTCGATGGTATGGGTCAGCTTCAATCCGGTCCATTGCAATTTTTGGATGTATGGGTGGAGCGGGAAGAGGGCTGGAAGCTGGTCTCTTCTCATCTTAATCAGTAAGGAGCGGTCGGTTTCGTGGGCATTTTGAATGAATGAGTGATGTGAAATTCGCTCGTAATCTCTAACATGTAAATACTTTGAATTATCGGCTGCGCAATCTGGTCTTTGAGCTCATTCATTTTGGGATGAAGCTACAGCCAGCCGAAGTTCAACAAACCCAGCATGGAAATGCCGCTCTGAGGATTGCTTCCATTTTTTTGGAATTGCTGGAGCGCCAATTTCCCATCGATGATACCCACCAATCTGTCGGCATGCGAAGCCCCGCAGAATTTGCAGAGCAATTGAATGTCCACGTCAATCACCTCAATCGGGCCTTTAAGCAAATGACGGGCAAAACTACCTCTCAGCTGATCGCTGACCGGCTGATTCAGGAGTCTAAAATTCTCCTCAATCAAAGCAGCTGGAATGTGTCTGAAATTGCTTTTGGACTGGGATTTAATGAAGTGACGCATTTCAATAATTTTTTCAAAAAACACCTCAATCTGAGTCCTACAAAATTTAGGAAGGCGGGTATTTAAAAAATATCCTAAACTCAGGCTCAAAAAATTGAGTGCCTGTGTATAGGATAAAGCTTCGATGGTTTATCCCATTATTTGATTTTTGAAATAATTCTATGCGTTTTTAACCTTACAATTTCATAAACTTGATTCATGCTTCAAGACTCTTTCGGACGTGTTCACGATTACCTTAGGATTTCACTCACGGACCATTGCAACTTCCGCTGCACCTACTGCATGCCGGTAGAGGAGATGGAGTGGATGCCGCAGTCCAAGCTGATGAGTAAGGAGGAAATTCTGGCTCTCGCGGAGACTTTTGTCGGATTGGGTGTGAAAAAAATCCGACTCACGGGGGGAGAACCTTTGGTGAGAAAGGAATTCCCTGAAATTCTGGAGCGGCTTTCGACTCATCCAGTGGAGCTCACTCTTACGACGAATGGGGTGCTGATTCACAAGCATATCGAAATGCTGAAAAAAGCCGGAGTACGCTCCGTCAATGTCAGTCTGGATACACTTAACAGGGAGAAATTCTTAAAACTTACCCGTCGAGATCAGTTTGATCAAGTTTGGGATAATATTCAGCTTTTGCTTCAGGAAGGTTTCCGGGTCAAAGTCAATGCCGTGGCACTTCATGGACTGATCGAAGAGGAGATTTGTGATTTTGTCCGTCTGACCGAAAATCTCCCGCTGCACATGCGCTTCATCGAGTTCATGCCTTTTGCAGGCAATCACTGGCAAAGCAATAAAGTCATCACTGCCGCACAGATGTTGGACTTGGTGAAAGTAAAATTTGAGGTGATCAAACTCGAAGACAAAAAGCACGATACTGCCAAAAAATATCAGGTTCCCGGATTCAAAGGCACCTTTGCGTTCATCACCACCATGAGCGAACACTTCTGCGGAGACTGTAACAGGCTCCGACTGACCGCTGATGGTAAAATAAAAAATTGTCTTTTTGGTAAAGAAGAACTCGATCTGCTGGGTGCTTTGCGTCGAGGAGAGGACCTGGAAGCTTTGATCCGACTTTCGGTTTCGAGAAAACATGCGGCCTTGGGAGGTCAGTTTTCTCCGGACTACCTCAAGGCCAATCCCGAAGTGATCGAAAACCGCAGTATGATCAAAATCGGAGGTTGATGGAAGAATTTGTTACAGTCGGTAGAGCAAAAGAACTGCTTCAGTCTTTACATATTCCACGGAAGACGGAGCAGCTTCCTTTGACTAAGGCAATTGGAAAGTTAATCGCAGCGCCAATTTTGGCACCGATGAATGTGCCTTCCTTTGACAATTCGGGGATGGACGGGTATGCTTTTGCCTGGGAGGACACAGGCGAAAGCCGAAAACTCGCCCAGGTGGTGCAGGCGGGTTCGAATCCGGATTTCACTTTGGAAAAGGGGACTGCAGTCCGAATATTTACGGGAGCGCCTGTGCCCAAAGTGGCCGACACCGTGGTGCAGCAGGAGTGGGTTACGGTGGTCGGTGAGGTGATTTTTTTTGAAGTCGAAAAGTTAAATCAAGGACAAAACGTTCGAAAAGCGGGCTCTCAATGTAAAAAGGGGGAGTTGATTTTGCCGGCTGAGACTCCGATTACACCAGGAACAATCGGACTTTTGGCATCTCTTGGCATTTCAGAAGTTGAAGTGTTTGCCAGTCCCAAAGTTTCCATCATTCTAACCGGGGATGAGATTGTCGAACTAGGCGATTCTCTGAGACCGGGACAGATTTACAATTCCAATGGCCCTGCGCTCCAATCGTATCTAACTCAAATCGGCATAGCCGAGGTCCAAATCCTCAAAGTTAAAGATGAGGAAGCAGCGGTAGTTCGAGTCATTGGAGAGGCTATGGATTCCTCGGATGTAGTCCTGTTGACAGGTGGGATTTCTGTGGGAGATTATGATTTTGTCAAAGGAGGATTGGAGAAAAATGGAGTGAAACAGCTTTTTTACAAAGTCAGGCAGCGTCCCGGGAAACCACTTTTCGCAGGAAAAAAGGATGAAAAACTCATTTTTGCGCTGCCCGGAAATCCCGCTTCGGTTCTTTCCTGTTTTATCCAATATGTCAAGCCTTGCTTGCAACACCTGATGGGGAATCCATCCGCGTGGGCAGTACCTCAATTTTATCCCATTGCGGCAGATTTTGAAAAAAAGCCGCCCTTGACCTTTTTCCTCAAAGCCAAGTTAGAAAACGGACGAGTAGTCATCCTGCCCGCACAGGAATCCTTCAATCTGCTCAGTTTTGGAGTTGCGGATGGCTTGGCAGAGATTCCTCAAGACCAAGAGCATGTGGAGGAAGGTTCCTTAATCGCATTTTATCCTTGGTGACCTTATGGAGCTTTGGGGTTGGTTTCTTTATTTTCTGATGCCTTTTGCGGCTTTTATGTATGCGTCTGTCGGTCATGGTGGAGCAAGTAGCTATCTGATGATTTTGGCGCTCATGGGTTTTGCGCCGGAAGAAATCCGTCCATCGGCTTTGATTTTAAATATGTTTGTCTCGATGATTTCTTTTTTGAACTATAGAAAATCAGGCGTTTTTCCGACCAAATTATTCTTGAACCTGATCGTTTTCTCCATTCCTGCGGCCTATTTGGGTGGAAGGATTTTGCTGGATACCGGGATTTACAAACAGGTCTTGGGTGTGCTTTTGCTCTTTCCTGTGCTACGATTTGCAGGAATCTTCCCCATATCAGAATCCTCCAGAGTCGAGCAGCAGTGGTGGATGGCGCCGATTCTTGGGTTTGCGATCGGATTGCTTTCCGGCATGATCGGAATAGGTGGGGGGATCATTCTTTCCCCGATTATTCTGATGCTGGGTTGGGCGGGAGTAAAAGAAACAGCAGCCCTGAGTGCGCTGTTCATCTTTCTCAATTCGGTGGCAGGATTTCTGGGAGCATCGGTCTTTCATAACGAGTTTTCGACCCAACTCTGGATTTTGCTGCCTCTGACGGTGGCCGGAGGAGCTTTAGGTGCCTATTTGGGTGCGAAAAAGTTCAGTCCCAAAGCATTGAAATATCTTTTGGCTTTTGTCTTGGCTTTTGCGGCGGTGAAGTTGATCTTGGGTTAAAAATTCACCGCGGGGTGCAGAGGAGGCGGATAACTGAGAAAAGAGCCACAGATTCACAGATGTTTTATAGAATTTGAACCTTCGCCAAAAACTTACTTAACAAAGGAAAGGTCTGTGGGATAAAAGCAATCCCTCGCCGAAGTGAGTGTCCACACTTACTTCAATCCATTTCCTAAGAAGTCAGCCAATTAGCATGAGATCAATTTATCTGATAGCACCAGAGAAATCTCTGAAATAAAAAAATACTAACCCTTAACTTAGTCACAGAATCAACCTAAGTCATGCCCAACCTAATTCATATCAAAGCGTTTGGAATGGTGGCCGAAAAAATCGGGAAGGATGCGCTCCAACTCGAAAACCCGGGTACCACCGAGGCCTTGAAAACCCTTCTTTTTGAGCAATTCCCCGAACTCGAAGCCATGAAGTTTTCTCTCGCCGTGAACAAAAAGATGATTCAAGGGGATAGTGAGTTGGAGGCAGATGTAGAAGTCGCACTTTTGCCACCCTTTTCAGGAGGATAAGTTATGAATCGATTTGAGAAACAATATATTTTGACGGGTTTTGGCATTGATGGCCAGAAAAAACTCAGAGAAGCATCCGTCCTAATGGTAGGTGCCGGTGGATTAGGTTGCCCGGCTTTGCTGTATTTGGCTGCTGCCGGAGTCGGCCGCATCGGAGTGATTGACGGAGATATCGTAACCGTCTCCAACCTCAATCGGCAGGTGCTTTTCGGAGAAAAGGATCTGGGCAAAAATAAAGCAGAGCAGGCAGTTCGCCACTTTCAGGATAGCTATTCGGATATCGCGTGGGAGATTTTCCCCGAGTTTTTGACCGTTCAAAATGCGCAGGAATTGATCGCTGACTATGATTTGGTCATCGATGGTACAGACAATTTTCCTACTCGATACCTGATCAATGACGCCTGTTTATTGCATGGCAAGCCCTTCGTTTTTGGGGCGATTTATCAGCATGAGGGGCAGGTTTCGGTTTTCAATCTGGGCGAAAATTCCTGTAATTATCGGGATGTTCATCCCCAAATGCCTGGTCCAAGCGAGATCCCCAATTGTGCTGAGACCGGTGTTTTGGGTGTTTTGCCGGGTATCATCGGTAACCTCATGGCTCTCGAAGCCATCAAAGTACTCAGCGGCTATGGTCAAGCGCTGAAGAATCGGATGCTGTATTTCAACAGCCTCTCCTCCCAAACTTATGAAGTAGAACTGGCCTCGCATCAAGGTGCCAGTTTGGCTCCCGAGTCTTGGTCAGAATTGGAAAACACCGACTATCAACAAGCCTGTGGTGCGGTGAAGGAAATGTCCTGGAAGGAAGCGATGGGGAAAATGAATCAAAATGTAGCCTTTGTCGATGTCCGTGAGCCGGGCGAAGAGCCTCCGCTGGTTTGTACCGGCCTGATGAAAATTCCCATGTCAACACTGGAAAATGAATTGGATAAAGTGGAGGATGCTGAGCAGATTTTAATTTTCTGCCAAAGCGGTATCCGCAGTCAAAAAGCTGCCTTGCGACTTGCAGAGGTTTATCCGGATAAAAGCATCTTTTCAATCAAAGGCGGCATCAACGCGCTCAAATCGTAGTACCATCATGGAAAAGGAACGCAAACCCAAAAATATTTTCGTGAATGGGCCCATTTCACCTGAGAAAATTGCCCAATCTATCTCCAATCATGCCAGTAAAACCGACATCGGAGGACACTCCATTTTCTTAGGACAAATCCGAGCAGACGACAAGCCGGAAGGAAAAGTCATCGCGATCGACTACACTGCTTACGAGGAGATGGCCTTGGAAAAAGCTTTTGAAATTCGAGAGGCTATTTTTGCCAAGTACCCGCTGACCTGCATGCATATCTACCACAGCCTGGGAGAGATCAAGGTAGGCGAAATCTGCCTCTTTGTTTTTACCTCCTCCAAGCACAGAAAAGCCGCTATGCAAGCTTGTGATGAACTCGTAGAACGAATTAAAGCAGAACTTCCAGTTTGGGGGAAAGAAATCCTCGATACCGAGGGTCATGTTTGGAAAGTGAATACCTAGTTTTTTAAAATTTTCGATAGTAAAAAAGGAGCCTTAGGAAATCGCCAAGCCTCCTTTTTTGTGTGAAGTTTTTACAAAATCAAACCACTGAAACCGCTTTCAATCCTTCAAGTTCCGCTTTTAATTCTGCCAATTGGTCCTTGATTTTGATGATCATTTCTTCCGAATCGATGGTAAACTCTTCCACCAAATTCTGGTAATAGTCTAAGCCGCTTTGAAGGTTTTTGCGGAACTTCTCCAAAAAGGCTTCCTGCTTGGCATTGGCTTCCGGAATCAGTTTTTGGAATTCCTTTTTCAGGTGATCCACATACAGTTGCGCTTCTTTGACCAATACATGTGGACGCTCTGGGTCCAAGGCAATGGAAATCTTTCCATAAATATGATCGACCATTTGTCGAAGACTGAATATTCCTTTGATGTAGGCCAAATTAGGCCCGGGACAGATGGTGACGGCCTTTAGGTTTCTTCTCGGAGTTTCGCCTTGTGCCAAAATCGCCGGCGCACTCAATCCCTCACAAAGGCAATCCTTCTGTAGCACTTCCTGATATTCATTGAATGTGGCTTCCCTCATTTGAACCTGCTTGCTTTTCAGATGCTGATATTGGCGAGAAGCGGTGCAAATGGGTGTTTTGGTAAACTCAGTACTGAAACTCAGGAATTTTTTGTAGCAGGGGCTTCCCGGCCGGCCTTTTTCGATTCGCTCTTTTCGCTGCTCTTCTCCGCTGCTGTTTCTCAGGTTGTTGAAAGGAACTCCCAGAGGCGAAGCATGACTGAGGTAGAAATCTGATTTTTTTGCTTTCAAAATTCGCTGAAGCGTGTCCGCATCGACTGAAGTAGCTTCAGGAACCAGTAGAAATGGACTCCCCCAGCCGGTGCCGTCGAGTTGATAGTGGCTTCGCAAAAACTCATCTTCTGTAGAATTTCCTATTCCTCCCTGATACGTGATTTTGATGAACTCGGTTTGAGGCAAAAGAGGAAGATTTTTCTCAGCCAAGGTTTGATTGACAGCCGTTTTTAAGGTATCAATAAGTTGACTTAGATTCGTTTTAAATTCTTCTAAAATCGGCCCGATCAGGTAGCCGTCCGTAGCAAAAGCATGTCCTCCGCAATTCAGTCCCGATTCAATTCGGAATTCGGACACCCAAAGTCCTTTTTTGGCTAAAAATTTTCCCTGAATCAATGCAGATCGATAATCTGAGACCTTCAAAATGATTCGTTTTTGAATGTGGCCTTTTTCGTCAGGGAAAAAGCCTGGAAACTGCTCCGCGTAGGAGTAAAGTGCCGGATTGAGTCCTGCCGAAAATACCACAGCAGCATCGAGTTTGCTTTTGGCAAAACCACGGAGCGCAGAAAGCGCATCTGAATATTCCCGTGGCAGATCTTCCCCATTTGGTCCCTGATTGAGCTTATCGACTTTAGTCATGATATTGACATCGATACTTCCCGGAGTCAAGTAGGAGCCGATTTCTTTTCGGAGCTGATTTTTTTGGTCGGCATCAGCTGATAAAAACTCACCAAAAAGTCGATGCAGGAGGTGATTTGGGGGAAGTAGCTCCAAGAAATGCCGAAATTCCGAATCCTTTTCCCAGTCGCTTTGAATCAATTCATGCATCTGGGTCTGAACTACCGAATGAAGCAGATTGAGGTAAGCCTCGACGCGTTTTGCCCGGTAGTCTTCTTCCGTTTCTGGTATGGGTGAAAATGGCAAATGGAGTTTTTGAGAATAGATTTTTCGCATGTCTTCCAATAAAAAATCATCCATGATGGACACCACACTGGAAATTCCAAATCGAGCCACTTTAATCGGTGTGTCCACAGTAAAGCCTAAGCCCATCACGGGAATATGAAACGTATGAAGAGGGGAGTTTTGAAGCATAATCACGCAAAATTGATTCCTGGTAAGCTTCAAAATTAACTTGTGCAGATGGCGGTTTTTCCCGCATTTACCCAAGGTCCGCGGTGATTAAAATCAGGAAAAATAATTGATCAATTCTTTGTATTCTTCCAAGCAATGCAAAGTGAAATTTTTAAAATCAGAATTAGAGGCCTTTTTTTGAATCAGTTGTGTTTCTTTTATCAGCCAAGAATGTTGTAGGTTGTCTAATTGATGTCGAAGGATAGGTTGGTTTTTGGCATAATCTTCCACGATTTTCGCCTGCAATTTTTTGGCTTTCCACCAAAGACTTTGATCGTACTCCGAGGAAGGCCTTAGAAGGCTAGGGTCAAATGTTTCTCCAAGAAAAAACGGAACATATGCACTCATGCAGGGATGGGGAGTGGCAGTAAGCCAAATGGTCGTAGGAGCATTTTTCCGAATTTCGGCCACCATACTTCCTGTGGTATCCGATGGATTGGTAAACCCGGTAGCATGCATGCAGATGCTTGCTGTCGTGGCTTTTTTCGGATCAAAATCCGCTCGATCATGCTGGCTGAGTGCTTCAAAAAAGTCCTTCTGCTCCAAATGGTTTCGATGATTCAAAAAATCAAGGGTACAGGCTTGACGATGCTTGGCCCTACCTGCAGTAGTATAGATCAAATCAGAAAATCTTCCCCGAAAGCTCTCCTTTTTTCCTGCAAAAAACCGCTGAATCGTTCGCTTTTCATGTTCAAAGTGTGCCTCATCGTAGTTTTCCTCGATAGTCAGTCCATTGGAAATACTTCCAAACTCAGACACTTGCCGATAGGCCCATGATTTTCCGGCAGTTTCCAAAATATAGGCGTGATCAGGATCCGCGATCAAAAAGCTGTTGTGGTAATAGAAATTGCGGTTTTGGTATCCCCCGCAGGCATTTTGACCGTATTTGGCTAGGAGTTGGGTGATAGTTTTCAAGGCTTCTTTTGCGGATTGACTTCTCTCCAAAGCCAGTCTGAGCAAATCCATGCCGGTAAGACCGATATTCTTTTTGTCAAATTTGACATTGGTGAATATGGCCTCATTTCCGATGCAAACGCCGAATTCATTGACTCCCATTTCAGCTCCCCACATCTGAAATGGCTTGGACAAAATCACCTCAAAGGTCAGTTCCGCCTGAGGAATGCTGATGTAGGTGCATTTCACTAGTTTTTCTTTGGGAAACTGCCTTGGAAAATGTGCAATAGCCTGTGCTTCCAAGGGTTCACGATCTGAGTTTTTACCTAAAATCAGGTTTCCTGATTGAGTTTTAGGAGGCAAAGCTACCAAGGTATCGCACATGACTTTAGTAATTAAGTGCCCAAATACCGGCCTTTTCAGCTTTTTTTATGGGAAGTAGTTTTCCCTGATAGACGACTAGAGGCTGACCGTCTGTGCCCAGATCCCAGAATTCGCCTCGCAGGAACACATTCATGCCTACCTGTGCAGGGGTGGATTTGATTTTACCGGGCATGGCATATTTTTCCCAAGCCTGTTTTTCGGTGATTTTTCCAATGTCAGTGATTTGGACTGAGCTAGGTTCGGGATAGCCGCTATATCCCGACCAGAGCTGTTCCATAGTATCGTCTCCAGTACAGTAAGAGGGGACTAAAATCACTTCAGCTTGGTGTGAAACCGCACTTTGATAGGCCTCTTCATACCAGCTGTCGGCGCAGATAAGAAGTGCGGTATTGGCAAAAGGAAGTGGGAAAACCGGAATTTGACTTGGGTTTGATGCGCTTAAAAAAGGTTGTTCACTTTCGATTGGAAATGCTTTTCGGATCGGATTTCCGATGATTTTGCCGTCTGGACCAAAAATGAAAGAGACATTCTCCAGAGGCTTGTCCAAATCAGTAATCAACGTTCCGTCAATTACCTCCGCTCCCGGGAGAATAATAGATCCTGCAGCAATGTGAGTTTGATAGGCTTGTGCCAAGTGACTGAAGGTTTCGAAATAAATTTTTGCCATTTTTTTTGACTTTAGTCTAAAAAGTGCAGCAGCAGCTTTATCCTCGACATTTCCTGTTCTGGGAAGTGTAGCCATAAACCGAAAAAAATTGCTGCCGACCATTAAAGTCATTCCTTGGGGTAGGGTTTCTTTTTCTGCTACTTCCCGCTTTTCACCTGCCAATACTAACCAAGTGCCCAAATACTCCGGGAGTAATACCAGCGAGTTTTTATGGAGCCAGCCTTTTTCTTCAGCCTCTTGGAAATAAAGCTCCATTTTGGTTTGGAAGTTTTGCTCGGAAAGGTAATCTGTCAGGATCATAAAAGGCTGAATTCCGATCAGGGTTCGACTCAAAGAATCTGATGGGTTGATCTCTTCTACAGTTGAAAGGAAAGATTCTGGGGCAGGCAGTGTGGTCTTTCTCCCTTCAAAGGCCCAAATCAGCCAAATAAACAATGCGAGAATCAAGAAACTGATAAGCTTTTTGATCATAACTTAGAGTAAATGATTTTTTCAGCGGCAAGTTCTCCTGCTCTTACCGCTCCCTCGATATATCCATGCCAGCGCTCCGCTGCCTCAGTGCCTGCAAAGTGGATGTTTCCCTCTGATTTACGATAGGTATCCTGCCAGGTAGTCCATGCGCCAGTCTGCATCAAAGCAGCATAGCAGCCTCCCGACCATGGCTCATCGCTCATGCTGAAATCTTCGTATCGAAGGAAATTTTCTGCCGGTGTTCCAAAATAGCGATGTACCATCTTCACCACCATATTTTGTCTTTCTACCCGATCCAACTCAAAAAATCGCTGCGCGCGACTTCCGATCGTAAAACCCATCAGAATTCCTCTACTTCCATCCTGCGGCGAGCAATCAAAAAGCGTTTGGAATGGTTGCTGACCATCGGTCAATGCCTGGCCGGAAAAACCCATTTTTCTCCAAAATGGCTTTTCATAGATCAGGAAACATTTGCCCACTCTTCCCATGGGATAGTTTTTCAGAAGTTCGGTTTTTTCCGCCGAAAGTGCGGGTTCAAACTGGATCTTGCCAAGTAAGGGTGGCGGAATAGCCATGATCACCTGCTTACAGGAGATCTGAAAATATTCTCCAAAAATGCGATAGCCACTTTCTGTTGTTTCAATTCTGTAAACAGGAGATTTGAAGCGAATCTGAGACGAAAAAGGAGCTGCGATTTGCTCGGCCAAGTGCTGCATTCCACCCTTGATTCGGTGTTGCTGAGCTCCATTTTTGATGTTGATCAGGCAGTCAAGTGAGGTGCCCGAGCGGATATAAAATAAAGCATGCAAGAGGGAAAGATCCTTTGGGTCGCAGGCAAAAATCGTCTCGCAACCCACTCGGATCACTGTATAGGCATCTTTGCTTCGGGTATTTTCTAGCAGAAAATCCTCTAGTGTAGTCTGATCCCATTCTTGGGATTTGGCATGCGCCCAAGGCGCTTCTATCGAGATCGAATTGGCCATTTTTTGCATTTTTCGCATCAGTCAATCCAGATTCAACAAAGCGAAAAGATTGATCTTTGGGATGATTCCCCGATAGGTTTTGATCTTTTCCCTGAGATCGAGGATGTTTTTTCCGGTATTGTAGGTTTCGAAAAATTCCACCCGATGCTCCTGGCAAAGCGCATACATCCGATCCTGGCTGGGTCCGATCCATTGACCGCCAAAATCCAAGTAAAAATCCTCAAACCGCTTGGTAAAAACCCTTCCTCCTATCCGGTCCCGAGCTTCGAGTAGGGTAAAGGAGACCTGATGCTGATGAAGCTTTTGGGCAGCAGCAAGACCGGAAAATCCTGCACCAATTATGACAACTTCTGGGTTTGGGTGACTCATTGGTGGAATTTATCCAAAATCCCAAATGATTGCTAATTCCTTTGATTTTCTGCCTCTAATTTCTTTGGCTTTTTTCTGGCAAAAGGAGGTCTAAATGGTGTAAGGTTCTGAATACCAATTATTGGTTGATTAGAAAATTTCTGAATTCATCCGTATTGAAATTACTCATCCCCTCCTGATAAAAGACAATTTTACCTTCCTTGTTGATGACCAGTGTGGTGGGTATAGACTCACTTTGGAGACTTGGATTGAGCCCAAAACTGGCATGTACCACCGGAAAAGTCCAGGTCTTTCCCTCCATAAAATTCTGGCTTTTTTTGATGTCATTATCCAATCCGATCATCAGAAATTCCAGGTCGGGCGTGTCTTTGACTGATTTGTAGAGTTCGGAAATGTGCGGCATCTCTGCCCGACAAGGTCCGCACCACGAAGCCCAAAGGTTGATAAAGACGGTCTTGCCCCGATAATCCTGAAGATCGATGATGTTGCCTTCGAAGTCTTTGAACTGACCTCGATAGTCAAACTTTTGGTTAGTCAGATCAACCCGCTCGAGTTTGGGTTTGATCAGTCCGGTGGACAGCAAGACTGATTGAATGGCACCCTGAACCACAGGTAGCAAGCCCGTGAAATACAGAAATGCAAAAAAGGCCAAAATCAGACCCCAAGACTTAATTTCTTTTTTCCAATCCATAGTTGTACTTACGATTTTAGAATGCTTCGACTTCGCTCAGCACAAGTTTACGATATACAAGATGGTAAGTAACCTTTGAGGTTTCTGAAACCTCGAAGGTTTGAACTTATTTTTCAATCACCGAACGTCGAACACCGAACTTTGAACTTTCAAAATTAACCGCACAATTCCAGACGCTTAGTGACAAGTCATACATTTTGGGTTTTTGGATAAAAAAGCAGGCTTAACTTGCGGCCTCATTTCTGATTAAGATTTCACTGATACTATGAATTACGAGATTAAAATTGCCTCAGAGCTCGGCGTAAAGCCACATCAGGTTCAAGCGACGATTGAATTATTGGATGGAGGGGCTACGGTTCCGTTTATTTCCCGGTATCGAAAAGAGGCAACTGGTACCTTGGATGAAGTGCAGGTGGCGACTATTCGCGATCGAATCGAGCAGTTGAGAGAATTGGACAAGCGCAGGGAAGCCATTTTGAAGTCTGTGGAGGAGCAGGGCAAACTGACTCCGGAACTAAAAAAAGCAATTGAAGCAGCAGAAACCCTGTCCAAACTGGAGGATATTTATCTGCCCTACAAACCCAAGCGCAGAACCAAGGCAACCATTGCACGGGAAAAAGGGCTAGAGCCGCTGGCAGAGAAGATTTTTGCACAGACTTCCTTTGACCTAGCTGCAGAAGCAGAAAAGTACCTCAACGAAGAACTGGAAGTCAAATCTGCAGAGGATGCCCTCCAGGGTGCCCGGGACATCATTGCCGAGTGGATCAATGAAAATGCCCAAATCCGCGAGAAAATGCGAAAACTTTTCTTGGAAGAAGGAACCTTCACTTCCCGTGTGATTCCCGGAAAAGAAGCCGAAGCTATCAAGTACAAAGACTATTTTGACTGGTCCGAACCGATCAAGACCGCGCCTTCTCATCGGGTCTTGGCCATGAGAAGAGGGGAAAAAGAACTCTTTCTCATGCTGGATTCCTGTCCGGAAGAAGGTTCTGCTTTGACCCTTATCGAACGTGAAATCCTGGAAAATGCTGCCAATTCTGCAGTTGAACAGGTCAAGCTGGCTGTCAAAGACAGTTATAAGCGACTTCTCAAACCAAGCATGGAAACTGAAGTAAGACTTCTGACCAAAAAGAAAGCCGACGAGGAGGCGATCAGAGTTTTTGCCGAAAACCTACGTCAGCTCCTTTTGGGCGCACCTTTGGGAGAAAAATCCGTGATGGCCATTGACCCCGGTTTCCGGACAGGATGCAAACTCGTTTGCCTTGGACCTCAAGGCCAATTGCTGCATTACGAAGCGATTTTTCCACATGAGCCACAGCGACAAACTGCCGCTGCGGGCATGACGGTCAAGGGGCTTGTTGAGAGATTTTCCATTCAGGCTATTGCGATCGGAAATGGAACTGCGGGCAGAGAGACAGAGGCTTTTGTCAAGTCGCTGGGACTTCCCAAATCCGTAATCGTAACTATGGTCAATGAGGCCGGAGCCTCGATTTATTCAGCTTCGGAAGTGGCTCGAAATGAATTTCCGGATCTGGACTTGACCGTAAGAGGAGCGGTTTCTATTGGTCGGCGATTGATGGATCCCTTGGCAGAATTGGTCAAAATCGATCCTAAATCGATCGGTGTAGGCCAATACCAGCACGATGTGGATCAAAATGCGCTGAAAAATGCACTCGATGATACCGTAATGTCAGCGGTAAACGGAGTAGGAGTGGAGGTCAATACGGCTTCCAAGGAGCTATTGACTTATGTCTCAGGTTTGGGGCCGGTTTTAGCTCAGAATATTGTCGATTTCAGAAAAGATAACGGTCCTTTCACCAGCCGAACTCAACTTAAAAAAGTCCCTCGGTTGGGTGATAAGGCTTTTGAACAAGCAGCGGGATTTCTCCGAATCCAAAATGCCAAGCATCCCCTGGATCGCTCAGCTGTTCACCCGGAGCGCTATGAATTGGTGGAAAAAATGGCTCAAGATCTGAAAGCTTCTGTCCAAGATTTGATGAGTTCGGAGGAATTGAGAAATAGGATTGTCCTCAAAAATTATGTTTCTGAGACCGTGGGACTCCCTACACTCCAGGATATTCTGGAAGAACTGGCCAAGCCGGGTCGAGATCCACGGGAGACTTTTGAAGTGTTTAACTTTCAGGATGGAGTCAATTCCATGGCGGATCTGAAAGTAGGGATGAAACTTCCCGGTATCGTGACCAATATTACGGCATTTGGAGCCTTCGTAGATATTGGAGTTCATCAGGATGGACTGGTACATTTGAGTCATCTGGCTGACCGCTTTGTCAAAGACCCCAATGAAGTAGTCAGCGTAGCTCAAAAGGTACAAGTGACGGTGATGGAGGTGGATATCGCCCGCAAAAGAATCGGACTGAGTATGAAAGCTGATCCCTTTGCTGAGCGGGGAAAAAATCCCAATAGGCCAGTTCCAAAACCTCAAAAACAGGAAGAATCACAAGGCTCCATGGCCGATAAGCTGGCCATGCTCAAAGGTAAATTCGGAAAGTAAGGCGATTTTACCCTCCAGGGATTTTAATCCCTTGGAGGGTTTGTTTTGACATCATGCTAAGCTTTCATTCCCAGATCGACTAGGAACTTTGACTGATAAGTTGTTGATAATCAAATATAAAATTTTAAAGTAGCCTGGAATGAAAAAGACCTGTCAACTCGGTATTGACAGGTCTTTTCGTTAGGAGAAGTAATCGCAATCCCTTTTCCTTCGGGCAATTTACATTCTTGATCCGCCTTCTTCTCGATACATTTCATTGTATTTGTCCTCGTCCATCCCTTTGGAGAATCTTCTCAGGTTGTAGGTAAAGGAGACCATGAAATACTGTTGAAGGACATTAGTCTGAATGTCCTCGATGAAGGTCTCGGTGATGTTTCTTCTCACGTTTGCATTTTGTCCTAGGAGGTCATAGACCATCAGACTGATCTCTCCCCGCTGATTATTGAAGATTTTTTTCCCTATACTCATATTGACCAAGGAAAAATTATTGTCAAATCCTTGGCTCAAACCATAGTTAATTTGATGATTCAAGTCCAGACGATAGACGATTCCCTCCCAAATGATCCAGTTGAAATTCACCCGGAATCGCTGTTGGAAAAAGCGGTTATTCAGATTGGAGTTCAGTGTGTTTTCTACATTGTTGAATGAAGACCTTGACCAAATATTGAAGTCGATCTGATCGCTGATGCTACTGTTGAGCGAAAATCCGGCACTTAGTCTTTGAGAGTTATTGAATCCGACGAGTTCATTGACTTGACCCGGTCTGCGGGTGATTCCGGTTCCGGCGTTGAAATTCAATTTGGATCTGATAAAATCCACGGGAATACCATAGCTCAGCCAGGATCTGAAGTCCCAATACCCATCCAAATTGACCGGTCGATTCAGCTGAGAACCTTTTTCCAGAATAATTCCGTCCTGGATTTCAGTGGTTTGATCTGCGATGAAAGTGCTGTTTGAGATAAAGTTGTCCACAATACTGGACTGAGCAAAGAGAAACCAACTTTTGTCGGTATCCGGGTTTTGGCTTCGGAATCTTACCCTAAACTGATGACTGTAAGATTGGTCCAAATCCGGATTTCCTGTTCGTAATTGAAGTGGATTGGTATTATCAATTACCGGCTGAAGCTGACGGATCCAAGGTTCCGCGGTACGGGTGTCATAGTCAAACTGGATGTTGGTGGTTGGGCTGAATTTATACTCCATTCTGACGGTTGGAAGCACGGCATTGAATCTACGGGTGAGATCAAATGTCTGAGGGAATACCTGTCCGTTTTCCAATTTGGCATCTTGGTACTGGACCTCCGTCTGCATTTTGAAGTTTTCCGTGGCATATTGATAGCCGATTTCAAACTCCTGAGTCAAATAATCACTGATGAAGGTATTGCTCAATGCAGTGTCCAAAAGCATGGTGCCTGTTTCGAAGTCTCCGCCTTCTACGTTAAACACCAACTGGTCGGAGTCATTGGCACGATTTCCGATTTCGTATTCGATTTCCAATTGGCTCTTTTGGCTGAGTGCCTCGGTAAATGATACCCCAACTTCCCAGCGATTTCCGACCCGTTCACGCGTGGTCATTTGATCGATTTGCTCGATTCGTTCAGTATCCCCTTCAAAAAAGGTGTTTCTGGCAGTTCGGTCAGATTCATCATTGTCCCAGCCCCTATGGTAGATCGTCCTCAGTGTAACCGTTCTTCCGGGTTTATTGAATTTGTGGCTGTAAAGTAGTCGGTTGAAAAAGTCAAACTCGTTGTAATTCCCAGTTCGGGAATTTTCTACTTGATTGATCAGGTTTTGACCATCGGTAGTTTCTCCAAAAAAGCCGGAATTTTCTCTTTCAAATCGAGCGGTCAGTCTTGGAATGTATAGGATCCGGTTGCGTTCGTTGGGGTTATAGTCCAATCGCAAGTCCGCCTGGTGCTCATTATTTATTCTTACATCTCTTGAGCTTTCTGAATATTCTTGTGTTGAGCCATCTGTAGTCACAAAGTCTCTAAACCGGGTTACTAATCCTACATTTTCCCTATTGGAATATTGGTAGCTTCCGGTCACTTTAATCTTTTCCCCCCAGAGATCGGTATAGTTCAAACCGAGAATATTGGTCGTTACGATACCTTCCTGTGGTCTTCCGTCTGCCTGTGAATTGGCATCGCTCGTATAGTTGAGCATGTTGACGTTATTGGTCAGACCCGTGAAAGTCAGTCTTCTGTCTTCATCAAATGCATTGATACTGGCCCCTACCAAATATCGCTCGTCAGTTCCTACTCCCGCCGTGGTTTTTCCGAATTGCCCTTTTCTGCGGTTAGGTTTGGTGATGATGTTGATGGTCTTGAGTCGCTCTCCATCGTCAAATCCACTTAACTGGGCTTTTTCACTTTTTTGGTCAAAAATCTCTATGCTTTGAATTACTTCGGCAGGAAGATTCTGCAAAGCTGCCTGTACATCCGTTCCAAAAAATGGCTTTCCGTCAACTAGAATCTGAGCGATATTTTCGCCTTGCGCTTGTAGGGCTCCACCTTCAGATACTACTCCGGGAAGCTTTTCGATCAGTACTTGGGCACTTGCGTCCTTCATGGTTTTGAAAGCGTCCGCATTGTACATCGTAGTGTCACTCCGCTGTGTCCCTGAGGATCTTCTAGCAGCCACGACCACTTCACCCAAATCGGTCGCCACTTCCCGAATACCAATACTTCCGAGATCTATGTTTCCATTTACCCGTAGTGATTTGAAGTAATTTTGATAGCCGAGGTATTGGATTTTGAATAAATAGTCCCCGTCTCTGACACCGGTAAGTTCAAACTCCCCATCTATGTCTGAGATCGTACCGGAGACTTGGGTGGAATCGGATACGGTGAGCAAAAGAACATTGGCATACGGGACAGGCTCAGTTTTTCCTGCCTCGATGATTTTTCCTTTGACGGAATAGGTCTGAGACCATGCGGTCGATAGCGCTGCAAAACTGAAAAGAAGAGTAAATAGGTACTTCATAAGTGGAGCTTTTAGCTTTTGGGCTAAAATTTTGATGCGTTGGTTTAATATCTTCTACAAAAAAACAGTATCAAAGTTTACTTTTTAAGTAAGAATTGGCTGAGCGGTAGATATAGCCAATGAGTAGTGATCTTTCGTGGAAAATTCAAAAAAGGTGTCCCGAACTGTCCTGAAAAATAATGGGTTAGCTTAATGGTTTATTTTTCTGACAACTCCCGTCAAACAAATATGTTGGTTTTAGCGTCTTTCTGATGTTGGTTTAAATAACATTTTTAACTTAGCATTTGTAAACGCACTGAATATGAGCCAAGCAGAAAACATCCGAATTGCAGCGACTAAAACGCTTTCTTCAGGAAAACAGCAAGTCAAATTTGTTGTGGAAAATGATCAGCTTAACCAGTACGGCTATTTTTTGGTTAATGAACCCGTCCCCGTCGGAACTATACTGGAGCAGATCAAGGATAGACTGGAGCAGCGAAGAGCTGAACTCAAAAATGTCAATCCGTTTTTTCCGGTACTTCCGATGGAAAGTGATCCAAACTTTTTACTGTTTTCGGCATGAGTTACTTGGCTTCAAATCTCCGTTTTTTGCGCAAGCAAAAAGGAATCACCCAGCAAGACTTGGCAGATCAACTCGACGTGCAGCGGACTATGATCTCTGCCTATGAAGATGGACGCTCTGAACCTAAGCTTACTACTATCCAAAAAATCTGTGAACTTCTGGAAGTAGGAATGGAGGAATTGATCGAGCACGATATTGAGAAGCTTGGTCGCAAAGCGGTTCAATCAAAAGAATTCCGAATCCTTACGATTGCAGCTGACATGCAGGATCAAGAAAATATTACCCTGGTAGGTCAAAAAGCATCCGCAGGTTATCTGAATGGATTTGCTGATCCGGAATACATGGAAACGCTACCCCAATTTCACCTGCCCAATCTTTCTCGGCAAGCCACTTATCGGGCTTTTGAGTTAGCCGGAGATTCTATGCTTCCGCTAGTATCGGGCACAATCGTGATCGGGGCCTTCGTAGAGCAGTTGAAGCACATCAAAAGCGGCCGGACCTATGTGCTAGTCACCCAAACGGAAGGAGTTGTGTACAAAAGGGTGTTTAATTACCTCGAAGAAAACGGGAAGCTTTTTTTGGTGTCAGACAATGATCTCTATAAGCCTTACGAAGTGAGAGGGGATGATGTCTTAGAAATATGGGAAGCCAAAGCATTCATCAGCACCGATTTTCCCAATCCCGGAGACAAAAAGAAACCCCTAACTCTTGAGGACTTAGGGGAAATGATCAAGGACATTCATCAGGATCTGAGAAGGATCAAGGGTTAATCTTTGATTAAGTAAGCGGGGCTGGTTTGCTGATCTGAATAAGTCTCACCTTTCCAGGTTTTACCTTCATCTGGACTGATAAAAGAGAATCCGTAATTTCCGGGTGTATCTTTCATCGTAAATGATTCAGTGACTAAATAGCCATCGTCAAAATAGCCATTTCCTTTGCCTACCTGCACATTAAATAGATAGTAATCGAAGGTGAATTCTGCCCCATTTTGGCGGATTTGAAAGAAGCCCGAGCGAATATCATTTTCATAAAGCCACCATTTACCCGAGAATTCGGGGATTTTTTCAAATGTCAGTGAGTTGTAGATTTCATTCCCATTGGGATTGTTGACTCTGGGATCTGCCTGCGAACCGCCTCCCATATTTCCGCTTGGACTGATCGGTTCCTGATCTTCATATTCAGATGAATCCACCTGAATTATGTTGGGATTATAGATTGGGTCGATTCCGGTGGGTTCAGGATTGGGATTGAGGAGATTGATCAAAACCAAAAAACCAACTATCCCACCCAGAACCCACAGGTAGTTTTTAGCCCACCAGGATTTGGGTTTGGGAGGTAATGGAGGTCTATTTATGTTTTGAAAATTACCAGAATTCGAAAATGGCTCTTTCTTTTTGGGAGGGACAATTTTCTCCAAAACTTTGATCAGTTCCCCGACATCGTAATTCCATCGGCTCGAACTGATCTCTTGTGCATGTTTGAGTGATAGCTCATGCAAATCATCCGGCATACTCTCTGGATCGGGCATTTGGGCACCATTGACCAATACCGGAATGACTCTAATATTCCGTCCCAAAGCCATCCCGATTTCCTTTCTAACCCAGTCATTGGTTTTTTGGATTCGAGGCTTTCCTTCCGCATCTGTCACTCTCAGCCAATGTGGCCCGATCATCGCCAGGAGGACTTTGCTTTCAGACAGAGCCTTGGAAATTGATTCATCGAAATTAAGTCCTGCCTCCAGGGTTTCGACATCATAAAAGATATTTTCCGCTCCGAATATTTGTTCCAATTTGTCTTTGAGACGTCCTGATTCACCGGAAGTATCTTCCCTGCGATAACTGATAAAAATCTTTCCTGAGTTCATAAAAAAAACTGATTAAGTTACTCTTAAAGGTAACAAAATCAGGTTCTTAAAAGCAAGTTTCTGGATTTAACCTTCGATCAGAGTCTGAAAGCCGGATCGGATTTTTCCGACCGCATCAAAGGACGGATCGATGTTGACTACACCTTTGCCCAACTCGTGCCAAAATCCATCTCCACAGTCGATATATCCTCCCCGCTTTTTACCGGGTTCTTCTTTTGCCATTTCGTAATGGTAATCAGGCGTGAATACTACCTTCATCAGCTGAATAGCATATTCCCAATGGATGGTTCGGCTTTTTCCGCCTTTTTCAAAAATGACCTCCCGATTGGAAAAGTGTACGGTAAGGCTGCAATCGGTCGTCTGATCATTTTCGACTAAGCGATAATTGACCTGTAGCGGTAGTTCCTTTTTGACCGTCTCATAGATCGCCTGAATCAGATCTTGGGCCATCAATTGCCATTCCTCTTGATTAGCTGGGATTTTCACTCCTTCATCTTTGCCTTTTTCTATAGGAGTGATCGTGATTCCGCCTTCATCAATGTCTTTGTTGGTCCATCGGGTCTTGGCAAAAAGTTCCTCAATGGGTTTGACCCAAACCGGATTGAGCTTGCCTGAATAGCTGTAATCATCATTCAGCGTGAAGCCCTCGTCGAGGATTTCCTGATCGCTGAGTTCCTCCCGTTCGGTGTAATGAAGATCAAGTTTGACATCCAAATTCCCTTTTTCCCAATTTAAGGCAAGCCTGAATACGTGGCTGTAAGGCGGTGGTACGATTCCTGAATCGTATTCAAGGATGATTCCGGATAGGGAGTTTTTGGGTGAATTCGTTTTCATAGCTTCCGCAAAAGTATGGTTTTTCGCCCAATTAAGTGGTTATTTTGCAACCCAAACCACCTAATATGGAAGAAGTACTGGATCGAATCAGTTCGGAGATTTATCAAAATTCCTATGTGATCATCGATGATTTTATCGATGAGGACTTTAGAAAAGCATTGCTCAAGGAGCAGACAGACCATTTGGAAAAGGGGATGTTTCGCCATGCAGCTGTGGGAAAAGGTGGGCAAAAGCAGGTGCGAACCGAAATTCGAAGCGATGAAGTGCTATGGATGGATCAGGATAATCTCAGCCCACTTCAAGCTGCCTATTGGGAAAAAGTCGAGCAAATCCGCCAAGTGCTCAATCAGCGTTGTTTTTTGGGATTGAGATCCTTTGAGGGACATTTTGCCCGGTATCCGATCGGATCTTTTTACAAAAAGCACTTGGATCAGTTTCATGCAGTGCCTCATCGGGTAGTGACAGTTATCTTATATTTGAATGACTCGTGGTCAACTGAAGATGAAGGGGCGCTTCGAATGTATTTTCCTCAGGAAGATGAAACCGAGCGTATCGAAGACGTTCTTCCTTTAGGTGGAAGATTGGTCGTTTTTCTGAGCGGAGAGATTCCTCACGAAGTGTTACCCACCAAAAAAGAGCGAATCTCAATCACTGGCTGGCTCAGAAATATGGATTAATGGAGATCAATCTGAATTTGCTGGTTTTCTGACCTGAGTTCAAAAGTTGCTTTTTCGAAGGTTGGAGGTCCCAAATAGATTTTCGGATTATTAGAAAAGCCAAATCGTTCATTGGGGTACCCAAAAAAATTAGTGGTCATTTTTCCGTCATTGTTTTCGTCATGAATGACTGATATGGCGTATTTCCCGTGTGGCAAATTGGAAAAGGCCAATTCGCAGCCCTTGTTTTTTGGATCCAGTGAAATACTTCTCAGTGCTTTTTGAGGTTGATCCGGAAATCCGGATTCAGAAGAAAAAATCAGAACTCGGATTTTGCCCTGATCTGATTTTGCATTGGTAATACGAATTTCCAACTTTCCCTTTTCCTCACTTTGAAGGGAGGAAAAAAAGAAGATCCAAAAAGCAAAAAGTAAGCTGATCATAGGTTTTCTAAAGTTTTGATCCGGTTTATTTTTCCGCTTTCTGTTCGGACAAATTTCGGGCTGAAATGGATTTTCTTGGGGAGTTCGTACCTTCCCAAAACATCTTTTAACCTTTCGTTCAGAATTTTTACACGGCTGCTGCTTTCACCGGTTTCCAAAATAAGAATAAGTCTTTCACCAAGTGTATCTTCCTTTTGTCCAGTAAAGAAAAAGGAAGTTCCGGGGAAAAGCTCTTGGATAACTTCCTCCGCCTTTTGCTCAATCAGCTCGGGGAAAAGCTTGATTCCACCCGAATTGACCACAAAATCCACCCTCCCCAGCCAAATAAATGAAGTTTCTGACCTGAGTTCAATCAAGTCGTTGGTTTGAATGGGATCAGGGCCGCTCATTTCGGATTTAATCCAAAGTGCTCCTCGCGAATCTTGGCCGATTTCCACTTCGGGAAGAATATGGTACAGCAGTTCATGTTTACCAATCTCGGCTAAAGCAATGTGCGATACCGTCTCAGTCATCCCAAAGGTCTGCCAGGCTTTGATTCCGTTTTCCACCAAGTTGGCTTTCAACTTTGCAGAAATGGGAGCTCCTCCGATGATCAGATGCTGGATGGATTTGAGTTTTTGAAGGCTATTTTCATCTTCCAAGGATGCCTGCACTTGTAAGGGAACCATTGCGACAAAATCAAAATCACTCTTGACTTTGCTTAGTGGGTTAGAACTTGGCTCCACCAGATGGATTTCGCAGTTCCAAACCATTGCCCGGACAAGCATCATTTTCCCTGCGATGTAAGCTGGATTCAGGCAACAAAGAAGTATTGAATTTGAGTCAGTTTTAAAAAAAGATCCTGTCCCTTTTGCACTTGCCTCCATTTGTTCTCTGGAAATTGAGATTTGCTTTGGAATTCCAGTGGAGCCGGAAGTGGATTGGGAAAAGGTTTTTTCTCCTTTCAACCAGCTTTTGCAAAAGGAAAAAGCAGCCTGAGCAAACTCGGGCAAATCATTTGGATTTACCTCAAAATCTTCTGCTATGGAATAGGCTTGATTCTCAAAATGGAGTCGAAACATGAGCGGGTATGCGGTTAGAAAGCGTTTATCCAAGTAACAAATTCCGCAGGAGAGGGTTAACTTGCACAAAAATGTGATTTTTAAACCAAACGATCATGATCAACTGGATTACTGCCAAAGAATACGAAGATATCACCTACAAAAAATGCAATGGCGTGGCTCGAATAGCTTTCAATCGCCCCGAAGTTCGCAATGCCTTTCGACCCAAAACCACTGCCGAACTGTATGATGCTTTTTACGATGCGCAAGAAGATACTTCTATCGGCGTGGTTTTGCTGTCCGGGGAAGGACCGTCTCCGAAAGATGGGGGTTGGGCATTTTGTTCCGGAGGAGATCAGCGTGCCAGAGGTCATCAAGGCTACGTGGGTGAGGATGGATATCATCGCTTGAATATCCTAGAGGTTCAGCGTCTGATTCGCTTCATGCCAAAGGTGGTCATCGCCGTGGTTCCTGGTTGGGCAGTAGGAGGAGGACACAGTTTGCATGTAGTCTGTGATCTGACTTTGGCGAGCAAGGAGCATGCGATTTTCAAGCAGACGGATGCCGATGTGACGAGCTTTGACGGGGGTTATGGTTCGGCCTATTTGGCCAAAATGGTCGGGCAGAAAAAGGCTCGCGAAATCTTCTTTTTAGGTCGAAATTATTCTGCTCAGGATGCCTTCGATATGGGGATGGTGAATGCCGTGATCCCTCATGCCGAACTGGAAAATACCGCCTACGAATGGGCTCAGGAGATTCTGGCCAAGTCACCGACTTCAATCAAAATGCTCAAGTTTGCGATGAACCTAACCGACGATGGAATGGTCGGTCAGCAGGTCTTCGCAGGTGAGGCTACGCGTCTGGCTTACATGACAGAAGAGGCCAAAGAAGGGCGTAATGCATTTCTTGAAAAGCGTAAGCCCAACTTTAAGGATATCAAGTGGATACCTTGATTTAATTCAAGTAAAAAAAGAGGCTGGATTTTCCGAAATCAGCCTCTTTTTTATTTATTAATTTACTTTTATGAAAGCAGAATTTAACTCAAATTTCACCCAAAAACCTTCCTTAAAATATACTCAATTGCCCTTGCCGCAAGCCTTGCCGTGGCATTGTCCTGATCGTATTTAGGGTTGAGTTCGACCACATCCAAGCTGATCAATTTTTTGCTTTTGGCGATCAGTTCAAAGACCTTGAAAGCGATCTGAGGATTGAATCCCATGGGGGATGGGGCAGAAACTCCGGGTGCAAAAGCAGATGAAAATCCATCCAGGTCAATGCTCAAATAGACCTTGTTGACCGAGTCCAAAAACCAGATGATCTGTTCTTCGATGTACTCCCAATTGTTGAGTCGGAAGTCTTCCATGACCAGGTATCTTGCATTGAGTTTTTCGGCTGTTTGGAAAAGTGATTTGGGATTTGCGGCACGCTGAATTCCCAAAGCGAGGTAGTGAAAGTTGTTCGGAAACTCTTGGGCCAACTGAAGGAAAGGCGAACCGGAGTGGGCTTTGCCATCGGCCAAGGGTCTCAGATCAAAGTGCGCATCGAGATTGATGATTCCCAGTTTTTCTCCTTTTTCAGAAATGTATTGCTGAACCCCTCGTCCATGAGCAAAGGCCAAGTCATGTCCACCGCCTAACAGAACTGGGAAGTGGTGACTTTTAAGTAGGTCTAGGGTAATCTTGGAAATGGCTTCATGTGACGCTTCCAAATCCTGATTGATGGTAAAAATATCTCCGTAGTCTAGGAGAGGGAGATGTTCAGGCAGATGATAAGCGACCGAGCCCAACATTTTTCGGATGGCTGCAGGACCTTCCAATGTTCCCAATCTGCCTTGATTTCGGATTACTCCTTCCTCCCCAGCATATCCCAAGATTCCAACCTTTCTCCCTGAAGTTTGAACTAGGTTCAAATTGGAGATAGTTTTTACGGCTTGGTGCCAATAGTCCAATTGATCGGATTTGCGTCCGGACCAATGGTAGGGAGAAGGATTTTGATGAAGGTTCATAGGTTTTCGATTTGAGTCTTTCGGTTTTTACTCTAACTTAAGGAAACTTGTTTGTTAATTTTGTTAACAAAAGGATAAATACGATGAAGTCCTACCGAATTCCTGAAAAAGAGAATATTGATTTATCGGCTTTTAGAGAGCCTGATGCTACTTTTTCCGGGTATACCTACTCGGATTATTTGAAATGGGATTATGAGGAAATAGTGGAGCTGATAAAAGGAAAAATATTCAAGAAAGCAGCTGCTCCAAGTAGGCGACATCAAGATGTTTCTGGAAATGTGTTTTCCCACTTTCATATTTTTTTGAAAGGACAGAATTGTAAAGTTTACTCTGCTCCTTTTGATGTCAGACTTTCAAAGGATCCTGATTACAAAATTATCGATTCAGTAGTCCAGCCAGATATTTCTGTGATCTGCGACTCTTCAAAATTAGATGAGAAAGGCTGTTTGGGTGCGCCTGATTTGATTGTGGAGATTTTATCTCCCAGCAACAGCCAAGTCGAACTTCAGAACAAATACGACCTCTATCAAGAGTATGGGGTGAAGGAATATTGGATCATTCATCCTGTCGAAAACACCCTTCAGATTAATGTTTTGGTAGAGGGAATCTATCAGCCTTCACGACTTTTTACAACTGGTCAAAAAGTAAGATCCACTGTACTTCCCGCATTTGAACTGGATTTGGTGGAGATTTTCGAGGAAATTTAAGAATTGCTTGAAAGTGCTTTTCCAAAGTTCCAAACTTTGGAAAAGTTGGCTTTCAATGGATCAGATTCTTTAAAACCTCCTCATCCACCAATGTCGGCACGGTCACTTTCAGTCCCGGAGTCCGGTCCATTTCCCGCTGAATCGCTTCCATCGAACCTGAATTTCTAGCCCAGGCCCTTCGGGCTATTCCATTGTTCACATCATAGAATAGCATGGATTTTAGCCTTCTTTCAGCCTCTTGACTTCCGTCCAAAACCAGCCCAAATCCACCATTGATCACCTCACCCCAACCCACTCCGCCACCGTTGTGGATGGATACCCATGTGGCACCCCTGAAACTGTCTCCGATTACGTTGTGAATGGCCATATCGGCCGTATATCGACTTCCATCATAGATATTGCTCGTTTCACGATATGGGGAATCGGTGCCGCTTACGTCATGATGATCTCTGCCCAAGACAATCGGAGCCGAGATTTCGCCGGATGCAATCGCATGGTTAAATGCGGTTGCGATTTTCGCTCGAACTTCCGCATCGGCATAGAGAATTCTTGCTTGAGAGCCTACCACCAACTTGTTGTTTTCAGCCTCCTCGATCCAAGTAATGTTATCCTGCATCTGCTGGGAAATACTTTCCGGGGCATTTTTAATGAGTTCCTTCAAAACTGAAGCAGCTATCTGATCGGTTTTTCGCAGGTCTTCGGTCTTTCCAGAAGTACAAACCCAGCGGAATGGCCCAAATCCATAATCAAAGCACATCGGTCCCAAGATATCCTGCACATAGCTAGGGTATCGAAAATCGATTCCATTTTCAGCCATGACCTCAGCACCAGCCCGAGAAGCTTCCAGCAAAAAGGCATTTCCGTAATCAAAAAAGTAGGTCCCCTTAGCAGCGTGACGATTGATCGCTGCGGCTTGTCTGCGTAGGGATTCTTGAACTCTTCCTTTGAAGGCTTCCGGATTTTCGGCCATCAGTTGATTGGATTCTTCGAAAGAAAGCCCAACGGGATAGTAGCCACCTGCCCAAGGATTATGCAGGGAAGTCTGATCTGACCCGAGTTCAATAAGAATATCTTCCGAATCAAATCGCTCCCAAACCTCTACCACATTGCCCAAAAAGGCGATGGAAACCACTTCTTCTTGAGCTTTTGCTTGCTTTACCCTTTCAACCAATTGATCCAAATCTTCGATCAATTCATCTACCCAACCTTGCTCATGCCGCTTTTTGGCTGCTGCCGGATTGACCTCTGCGCAAACAGTCACGCAACCGGCGATATTTCCAGCCTTTGGTTGGGCGCCACTCATGCCACCCAGTCCAGCGGTGAGGAAAAGCTTCCCTTTGGAAGATTGACCGGCTCCTAATTTTTTGCGAAAGGCATTCATGACGGTAATGGTGGTACCGTGGACGATTCCCTGAGGACCGATATACATGTATGAACCCGCCGTCATCTGTCCATATTGGGTGACGCCAAGGGCGTTGAATCGCTCCCAATCATCGGGTTTGGAGTAGTTGGGGATCATCATGCCATTGGTGACAATGACCCGTGGTGCCTCGGGAGAGGAGGGGAAAAGCCCCATGGGATGGCCTGAATACATATGGAGCGTTTGCTCATCAGTCATCTCAGCGAGGTACTTCATGGTAAGCAGGTATTGCGCCCAATTCTGAAATACGGCCCCATTTCCGCCGTAGGTGATCAGTTCCTCGGGATGCTGCGCAACCGCAGGATCAAGGTTGTTTTGGATCATCAGCATGATCGCTGCTGCCTGTTTGGATTTGGCGGGATACTCGGAAATCGGCCTCGCATACATGGGGTAATCCGGCATGAAGCGATACATGTAGATGCGACCGTATTCCTTCAGTTCTTCTAAGAATTCAATAGCCAATTCGGAATGCCATTCTCTTGGAAAATAGCGCAAGGCATTCATCAGAGCCAGTTTTTTCTCTTCTGGTGAAAGGATATCCTTCCGCTTTGGCGCATGCGAAATAGCAGGATTCCTTCCCTTCTTGGGAGGTAAAACTGCAGGGATTCCTTGTAGGAGTTGATCTTGAAAAGACATGGTATTTTCGATTTTTGAATTACGATTAACGACATTCTTGTGGTTCTTTACCCAAGAACAGAAAGTAATATGCTGTTAGTATTCTCATCGGACATCGGTCATCCGACACTAGACATCAAAGCCTCCAAACCTCCCTACTTCCCAACCTCCTTGCTTCCTTTCTTCCAAACTTCCACCGGCTTCATCTTCCCCTGATGGTACAGAATCTCCCGATAGTCAGAAGTTGGGAACAGGATAAAATCAGCTAATTGACCTTTAGCCAATTTTCCCCGATCATTTAAGCCCAAGGCGGCCGCTGCCCGGAACGTAATTCCTGCCAAGACCTCTGCGGTGCTGAGTTTTTCGAATGTGGCCAAAATGGAAGCCTGCGCCAGCAAGTCTCCCATCGGGGCCGAACCCGGGTTCCAGTCGGAGGCGATGGCCAAAGCTGCACCTTGGTCCAGGAGTTTTCGGGCAGAAGTAAAAGCACAACCCAAACCGATGGAAGCACCTGGAAGAGCGATAGCAATGGTGTTTGATTGTGCCAAAAGTTGGATTTCTTCGTCTCCGGAGGCTTCCAAGTGATCAGCCGACCGGGCGCCGAATTCTACAGCAACTTTGGAACCTCCAACCGAAAACTGATCTGCATGAACCGTGAGGTCAAAGCCTTCCTCTTTCGCATGTTGGAAGTAGGGGGCGATTTCTTCAGGGGAAAAGGCACTTTTCTCTACAAAAGCATCGATGCGATTGGTCAGCTTTTCTTTTTTCAGGATGGGAAAAAGCGCTGCTGAATTCATCTCCAAATACTCGGGATTGGACCCTGAAAAATCTTTGGGCTTCATGTGGGCAGCCAAGCAAGTGGGAATCAAATCAGCAGAAGTCAGACTTTTTGCTTCTTTGATCGCCCGGAGCATTTTTAGTTCTTCCTCAACCGAAAGCCCATATCCGCTTTTCACTTCGATGGTTGTCACTCCATCGGAAAGGTGTCGATTGGCATGATTAGCAGTGATTTGAGCCAATTCGGATAGGCTGAGTTTTCGGGTTTGGGTGACCGTATCCCAGATTCCGCCTCCGGCTTGGGCGATTTCGAGGTAGGTTTTTCCGGCATTTCGCATTGCAAAATCCTTGGCCCTCGATCCTCCAAAACAGATATGGGTGTGGCAATCGACCATTCCGGGTAGGACCACAAAATCACCTTCTAGCTCAAAAATTTCGGATTCAGGAAATTGCTGGACAAGGTTTTCCCAGTTTCCAACCTGTCGAATTTTTTCACCTTCAATCAGAATACCTGCATGTTCAACGATTTCTAATTGATCGTCTCTCAGGGCTCCTTTGAGAGGGAGGTGATCCAAGGTCAGCACTTGGGAGATAGGTCCGATTAGTTTTAGCTTTTTCATTGTTAGATTTCCCGCTGATCACCGCTGATAAATTAGCAGATCGGCGCAGATCAGCGGAGTTTTCTGCGTTAATCTGCGGGAGCTTTTTTAATAACTAAATAGTTTACTCCATTCCGTTTCAAAAGCCAATCCTTCCCGATCAGCCACCTTTTTGGCTAGACTTACCAACTCTCCACTTTTCACCAACTCAATGGCGGTCTCCATATCCTCGTACAAAATCCGATCAGAAACCACCGGATCAATAGCCTTTCTCACTCGCTCGTAAATGGCGGTCATGATTTTACCAGACTTCAATGGTGCGTGGTAGTCCATGGCCTGTGCTGCATAGAACAACTCGATTCCGAGGATTTTTTCCACGTTTTCGATCACACGAAGGGCCTTTCTGGCACTGATACTTCCCATGCTCACATGATCTTCCTGTCCCAGTGAAGTGGGAATGGAATCGGCCGAAGCAGGAAAGCAAAGACCTTTATTCTCCGAAGCCAAAGCCGCTGTGGTGTATTGAGGAATCATCAATCCAGAGTTCAGGCCGGTTTCTTTAAGTAAAAGTTTGGGTACTCCCGGGGTATCCCCTTCGATGGAAAGATAGATTCTGCGATCGGCAATATTCCCGATTTCCGAAGCTGCAAGAGTTACATAATCTAAAGGCAAAGCAATGGGCTGTCCGTGAAAGTGGCCTCCGGAAATGGTGTGTGTTTCATCAAAAACCACCGGATTGTCCGTCACCGAATTGATTTCAATTTCAAGTGTTTCCTTCAGATGAAGGTATGCGTTCCAACTTGCCCCATGAACCTGTGGCATGCATCGAAGGGAGTAAGGATCCTGAACCCGCGCGCAGTGCAGATGCGAGGCAACGATTTCTGAGTCTTTCAATAGATTCAGGATGGTCTGTGCCACGTGTTTGTTGCCTGAATAGGGCCGGAGTTGATGGAGTTCGGAGGAAAAAGGTTTTACTGAACCCATCAACCCTTCGATCATCATGGCACCCGTGATGCTGGCATGGGTGAGCAGGTTGTGCAGTCGCTCCACCACTTTCACTCCATGGGCAGCCATAAATTGGGTTCCGTTTATTAAAGCCAAACCTTCCTTGGGACCAAGATGGAGTGGCTTTTTGTCGAATTGAGCCAGAACGATATCGGTCCGTTCCACTTTTCCATTGAAAAAGACTTTGCCCAAACCGATCAAGGGTAAAAATAAATGGGAGAGAGGAGCCAAATCTCCAGAAGCCCCAACGGAACCCTGAATCGGAACCACCGGAATAATATCATTTTCCAGCATCCAGATAATCCGTTCTACGGTCTCCAAACGGATTCCTGAAAAACCCTGTGCCAAGGCGTGGATTTTTAGTACCATCATCAGTTTGGAGATTTCCTGATCAACGGGTTCTCCGACTCCGACCGCATGGCTCTTTAGGAGATTCTCCTGCAGGGTTTTGGTGTCTGCTGCCGAGATTTTGGTGGTGCAAAGTGGTCCAAAGCCGGTGTTGATCCCATAGACGATGGCTTCGCCTTGTGCGATTTTTTCTACAGCTTGGGCAGAGATTTGGATTTTCTGAATCGTTTCAGGATTGAGTATGCCTTGGATCTCTTTTCTTGCTAGTCCGAGAGCGATGGAAGCGCTGAGTTTGTCTTGTCCGTAGTGGAAGGTTTTCATGGTATTTTGATGTAAGACCTGTCAGGTTTTCAAAACCTGACAGGTCTGGAACAGTAAAATTACCTCTTCCATTTGATGCTTTTTGATACTATTATTGTCACTAAATGATAACTGAAAGGCATCAATGGAACTGAGACATTTGAGTTATTTCCAGGCGGTAGCAGAGGAATTGAACTATCGAAAAGCCGCCGAGCGGCTGTTTATTTCCCAACCTGGACTGAGTCGGCAAATCAAGCAGTTGGAAGAGGAGCTGGGTGTGCAGCTATTTGAGCGGGACAAAAAACATGTGGAATTAACAGCTGTCGGGGCTTATCTAAAAGGTGAAGTTGATTTTGTATTGAACCATTTGGAGACGACTAAGCAGCAGTTGTTGGAAATTGCCGGGGGGAGAGAAGGAGAGTTGCGGATTGGTTTTTTGGGTTCGGCTTCCAATCAGGTGCTACCTGATTTATTGAAAAAACTCAGCCTGAATTTTCCCAAAATCACCACAAGCCTGGAAGAATTGAGCAATCAGGTTCAAGTGGAAATGATCCAAAAAGACAAGCTGGACTTGGGATTTGTTCGTTTGGCTTCTGTGCCTGATGACCTGAAAATGAAAGCAGTTTATCGGGATTCGTTTTCTTTGGTCGTTCCCGAAGGTCATCCCATTCAGCAGAAAGATTTCAAAAGTATTGCACAGTTTGCCGCAGAGTCATTTATCCTTTTCTCCTCAGATTACTCCAATTTTTACTACGAGCAGATCATGGGTATTTGTCGGGATGCGGGATTTATGCCGAAGATCAAACACAAATCCGTGCATGCCTTGACGATTTTCCGATTGGTGGAAAATGGCTTGGGAGTCGCCATTGTTCCCACTTCCCTTAAGGAAGGTTATAATTTAGAAGTTCGATTTATGGAGATCCCCGGAATTTCTCAGTTTACGGAACTTTCTGTGATCTGGAAACCTGCAAATCGAAATCCGGTTTTAGGGAAGGTCTTGGGAATGATTTGAAAGAAAAAGATCCAAGAAAAGCCCAAAACCCTATTTTTGAGCAAAGGTCGGCTTAATGTCGGGTCAATTCCGCCCGTGTTTCGGCCTTACAAAAAATCTAATCTGAGATCTTGCCATGGTCAAATCAAACACGCACTTTACAATGAAGCAACCAGAATTGGGCAAGAAAATCTCAGAACTGAGAAAAGCCAAAGGGCTCACACAAGAAGAGCTCGTCGAAAAATGCAACCTGAATGTCCGCACCATTCAGCGGATCGAAGCAGGAGAAGTGACTCCGAGAAGTTACACGGTCAAGGCGCTTTTTGAGGCCTTGGATTTCCAATGGGAAGAGGTGAAAAGTAGCTTTACCGATGAGGAGAGAAAAGTGCCGGCCTATCTGTATTTCGCTTTTGCATCGGGTTTACTCTATTTCTTTATCGCCTTTTTCGAAATCGGGATGGAATACGAATGGATCGAAGATGGAACAGTGGAGGATCAGGCTTTCTTTACCTCGGTGAAAATCCTTACTTTCTTGAGCTATGTTGGGTTTTTGGGAGGACTTTTGGGCCTCCAGCGATTTTTTCCCAACAGGTTTCTCAAAGTAGCGCTTTGGGTAATGATCGGGTTCAATATGATCTTGTATGGTCTGGATATGGTCGCACTTCACACGACCTTGCTGCATATTCAGGATTATTATTGGATCAAATTGGAGGTGTTCGGGATTGGCTATGCCTTTATGGGCGCGAGCTATTTTGGGTATTCCAAAGTGAAATATGGCATTGCCCAGGTGATTGGAGCATTGGGCTTGATCGCAGGTATTTTGATTTTCTCAGGAATCGGAGTTGTATTTGGCCTATTGCCTCTTACTTTTTTTGAAATTGGGCAATTGGGCTTGATGATTTATTTCATACAAAAAATCGGGAGAAACACTTCTCCCGATTCTTCACTTACTGCGTAATCAAAACTTCAGGATAAATTCTTGCAGGTTTTCGGACCGTTCGAGTTGGATTTTTTTTCGCAGCCTGTATCGGGCGATTTCCACGCCCCTCACCGTGATATTCATCAGATTTGCAATCTCTTTGGAAGAAAGATTCATTCTCAGGTAAGCACTCAACTTGATTTCCTGGGGGCTGAGATCTGGAAAACGGACTTTGAACCGGGTCATAAAATCACCATGGACTTCGTCAAAATGCATTTCGAATTGCTCCCAATCCTTATCCCCTGCTATATTTTTTTCGATGCTCGTGATGATCTTATGGATCTCATTTTTCACATCTTCATTGTTGCTTTTCTTGATGATGGTATTGAGATGTGATTTGGTCTGCTCGATAAATCCATTCTTGTTGATCAGGTGCATGGTGGCTGAAGCCAGTTCTTTGTTTTTGATTTGGATCTCTGCCTTCAGGTTTTCTGTTCTGAGTCTTTCGATTTCACGTTGGGAGTTTTGTAGATCACTCTCTTTTTGTTGAATCACTTTAGACTGGGATGCTTTTATTCGGGCAGCAGTCTTTTTCATTTTTTGATCGATCCACCTGAAAAGGAAATAAAGAATTAGTAATCCAATAACAGTGTAAATCAAATACGCCCAAATGCTTCTGTACCAAGGTGGAAGTACTTTAAACGTATAAGTATCCTCATCTGAAACCTGCCCATAGATGTCCTTGCTCCGGACATGAAAGGTATAGGAACCCTCGCGCAGGTTGGTATATGCCTTATCCCGTTTGGTGGTCCATTCGCCAAAGTCTTTCTCCATCCCTTCCAGCCAAAATTGATATTGAGTGGTGGTCTCACTGTTTGGGATTGCATTGCTTGCTTCAAAACGCAGATTAGCCCTCGAATAGGGAAATTCAGGGATCTCACTTTGAATGGCCATTCCGGGGTATCTCCCTTCCCAAATCAAGGAATCTGCACTTCCCGTTATAAAAACTGACCGAATCTGGGTAGGAAACGAAATCGGTGCGGTGGTTTCCCGCTCCAGTCTATACCAAATAAAACCTTCATTTGCTGCAAACAGAACCTCATTTGGACGGATTAGTGAAATGTTTTGAAGGTCATCATTGAGGAAGGGCTTGATCTTATTGAAGATTTGATAATTTTTCAGATAAGTCCCATTGATCTGCCTTTCCAAGACCCCCGCCTCATTGTCTCCGATGTAAAAAATATTGCCTAGGGGATCTTCCACCATGCTAGTCGCCAAGAAATCCCTGCCAAAATAGGGTTCAAAAAGGGGGTCGATTTCCAGTCGGTCCGTGGATGAATTGTATCGATAAAGTCCTGATTCTGTAGAAAATACGATTTGATTATTGAGCTTCCATACACTATTGAGCAGAGTAGTAGGGAGTCCTGAGTCCATACCATAAAACTTACTTTCCACCCTTTCCAAGCCCTCTTGGATTCGCAGCCGATAGATGCCTTTGTATCCATGACCTACCCAGATATCTCCATTACTATCCTGCTCAAGCAATCGAGCAGATTCATCGTATCCTTGCAGTTTGCGAAGGAACCGGACAGACCCATTTTGGTATTCAAATAAAAGCAAACCGCTATAGCTACCCGCAATGATCAAATTGGGATAATCCCTGAGCTGCTGAAAGTTCCAAATTCCCTGTGGTCCTTGGATAGGATTGCTTTTGCCGTTTTGAAGTACAAATGCCCCGTCATTTTGGGCAGATAGGATGAGGTTATTGATTTGAGTAATCTGATAGACATGACCTGTTCCCCCTGCAATCGGACTAATTCCGTTCTCATCTGAAGTTTCCTGATAGAGCCCGTAATTCGTGCCGAAAATTACCCGATTCTCAGATAAAAAAGCATCATATCCAGTGCCGGGAAGCTTAGAAAACTGATCAATGAGCCGAAACGGCAAACTTAACTCAAGCAGCGTAATTCCATTGTTGTGCCCGATCCAAAGGTTGCCGGAGACATCTTCGAAAAGTGAAAGAACGGAATTGTTTCTTAAGCCGTTTTCTTTATCCATACTCAAGACCAAATTTCCCTCCTGATCCAAGATCAATATGCCATGTCGCTGACTACCGATGGCTATATTTCCATTTTTGAGCTGTTTTACAGCGTTGATTTGGAGGTTTTCAGGAAGATTGGCTTTCCATTTTCCGCGTTGAATGGGAGAAATTTCAAAAATCCCCTCATTTCTTGTGAAAACTAATTGACGGCTGGTAGTGAGCGAAATCAATCCACTTACGAGCTGATCACCGAATATTCTTCCCTGAGCTACCGGAATCAATTGTTCATTTTCCAGAAAATGCAATCCACTGCCGATTTGATTCACAAAAAGATTGTTGCTGGCGAAGTGAAAACTTTCAAATCTAGTTTCTGATTCGAGAATGAAGGATAGATTGAGGTCTTTATCAAAAACAAAAATCTCGTCAAACGTGCAAAAAATAACCTTGTCTCCAACAAAAAGGATTTTCCAGATTTCTTCCAGATTTTGTTTGGCCTGAGGGAGCTTTTCCAATAGGGAGTAATAGGTTAGTCTGCCGCTGAGGTTAGGCTTAAAATAGCCAAATTCTGCCTGACCCGAAACAAAAACTACTCCTGCCTCATTGATGGCTACATCACGGATTTTGGTACTGTTTGGAAGAGAATATCTACGCCACTCGCTCCCGTCGTATTCCAATAAACCAAAATTATTCGCCACATAGATTAACCCTGAACTGCTTTGGGTAAAAGCGAAATTCTGAATGCCCCCTTGGTAGTCGTGTGTGGAATAATATTTGGAAAATGGAAGGCCACGACTTTGACCTGAAACCTGCAGAGAAATAAAAAACAGAATGATACACCAAGTCCATCTACTCATACGTCATTTTGGGTTTTTGCTAAAATAACTAAAAATAAGTATGATGTATTGAATGAAAGTCAGAAATTCCGCCAAAACATCTTTTCCATTTGGATTTCAAAGATTTTTAAATCCAAATAGATAGTTTTTTGTCAGGCATGAGAAAGTGTAATTGAGTGGTTGATGAAATGGCAGACCATTTTTCACAGTTTGAAAAAAACTATCAATTCCTACATTAATCCTATTTTTCTTTGACCTGAGTGGTTTATTTAATGGAGCTTATCCGGCTGCATATATTCTTCCATCTAATGCGCAGAGAAATTAGTTAGGATCTTCTAAAAGCTTTTTTACCAATCCTTTTACTTCATTCAATAATTGAGCATTTTTCGCACTTTCGGATTGGATTTCGAGGAGCTTTGGTCGCACACCCGCCGAAAATAAATCTTGTATTCCTGTCTCCAGCTCTGTTTTATTCTGAACCAGTGTGTAAGCAAATCCAAATTCCTGAGCTAGACTTTTAGCATTCAGAGTTTGCCGGGTTTCAAAATACTCTTCGAGTTCCGGTTGATTTTTGGGGCCATCGATCAGTCTGAAAATTCCACCGGAATGGTTGTTTAGCAGGATAATACTCAGGTTGGGCATGGCATAGTTGTGCCAAAAAGCATTTCGGTCGTAGAAAAAGGCCAAGTCCCCCGTGATCAGGGTTACGGGTTCTTTGGTTGTAAAAGTGCACCCAACAGCGGTGCTATTGCTGCCGTCGATGCCGCTGGTGCCCCGGTTACAGATGATTTCTTGATTTCTTTTACCGAGGAAATTCAGGTATCGCACAGCCATGGAGTTGGCGACATGAATTTTAGAAAATGGAGGTATTTTCTTCAAAATCATGTGTAAGGCACCATATTCTCCAAACTCAATCGATTCGAAGATTCCTGGAAGCGCTTGGGATAATTTCTTATCCAATCCAGTCCAAAGCCTGAGGTAATCACGGTCTTGAACAGGAAGATTTTGGGACAACCAGCTCAGAAATCCAAGGGGTGAACAAGCCAAAATCCGGGTGAGTTGCTGAAAAGTATCTTTGGCTTGCCCGTCAGCTTGTATGTGCCAATGGGATATCTTTTGCTTTCTTAGAAACTGTTTCAGTGATTTTGAAATAATCGATTTACCAAAGGAAATGACTAAGTCCGGCGCCAAATCTCCATGCAATCGCTCATCCCCCAGCCAATGATCGTGGAGGGTAATGCTGTACTCACCTTGAAGATTAGAAATGGTATCAGCGACGACTACCACATTTTGATTTTTGGCCAGTTGATCGAGTAGGGTTTTGAGTTGGGGATTGGGGCGCTGCTGTCCCGGCACAATCAGCAGACGCTTGACTTCCTGAAGACGGTTTTTGATGTGTTTCAGACTTTCTTCGCTGAGTGATGTCTGACTGGTCACAGGTGTAAATTCCCTGGGTAATTCAGGAAATTCAAAATTTTCCCCCTCAGCGGGATAAAACGGTTCGCGCAGGGGAATATTGATATGGACAGGTCCGGCTGGAAATTGCCGACTGAGATTGATCGCTTCATTAACTATGCGTCCCGCATGCCAGACTTGGTCTTTTTGTTCAAACGAATCTGGAAACCGGAAAGTCTTCTTGACATGCTTGCCATAAACATCCTCCTGATAAATCGTCTGACCATCCCACTGATCAATCCACTCGGCCGGTCGGTCTGCGGTTAAAATTAAAAGTGGGATTTGCTGAAAGTAAGCTTCCGAAATAGCAGGGTAATAATTCAAGGCCGCTGAACCTGAGGTACAAACCAAAACCACAGGTTGCCCGAGTTGCTGCGCCATTCCCAATGCAATAAATGCGGCCGAACGCTCATCGGAAATAGTTCGTGCATGGATATCCGGATGTCTGGCAAAAGCTAAAGTCAAAGGCGCACAGCGCGAACCCGGAGAAAGAATGGCGTTTTGGATTCCTTTTTTGGCGCAAATAGCCACTAGATCGAGAATGGGCTGAATGATCAAGCTTTTGGAGATTTAATAAATTTACCGATGATTTCACACTTCATTTCGGTCTCTTCCCACTCTTTTTCAGGGTCGGAATCTTCCGTTACTCCAGCTCCGGCAAATAGAATGACCTCATTTTCCTGAAAATTTGCCGTGCGAAGATTGACATAAATTGAGGTCGCAGATTCAATATTGACCGGGCCGAGAAATCCCGCAAAAAAACTTCGATCAAAATGCTCATTTTCCTGTAGGAAATCATGAGCTTCTTTCCTGGGCATTCCGCACACGGCAGAGGTTGGATGAAGTAAATCCAACATCACAGATCCCAATTGAGGAAAGCCAGTTGCTTTCATATCCACCTTGAAATCAGACCGTAAGTGTAAAAGATTCCCGGCCATGACAGTTTTGGGGCCGTGCTCCTCGTATTCTCGCAACCTGATTTTTTTAAAGCAATCGACTATGTACCGACTCACCAGTGCTTGTTCTTCGATTTCTTTTTGGGTCCAGGCAGCTGATTTCATGGGATTATCCCCCAGTGCTGCTTGTGTACCTGCCAATGCCATCGTATAAAAGAAGTCACCCTTGGTCTCGATCAATACTTCCGGAGTAGCTCCTAACCAGGTTCCAATCTGCGGAATATGGAAAAAGTTGACGAATGAATTGGGATAGGATTGAATAAGGCTGAGAATGGTTTTGCCCAAATCAAAGCCTTTGGGAAGCGTTAGGACTTTGGTTCTAGCCGGGACGATTTTTTCTAAAACACCGGCTGAAATTGCCTCTATCCCCTGAATAACCAATTGAATAAAACCTTCTTTTTGAGAGCCCTGAACAGTATTTGCTGCTGATTTAAAGGATTTGGTTCGGAGGAATTTTTCGATCTCCTCCGGAGAATTTTCAATGGATTCTATGGTGTTCTGAAACCAAAACCCTTGATCTTCTGACTCCACGATATTGTCCAAGTCAAATCTGAGGTATTGACTTGCTTCAATGAAATAGGCCTTTTTGTCTTCTTGGTCTGCAAATGGATGAACTACAAATCCCGCCGGTAATTCTTCCAGTTGGAGACTTACCCGCTGTGCAGCTTCTCGTTGGTCGAGAATGAATTCCAAAATCTGTGTTTTGGGTTTTCTCCAAAGTGCAAAAGCCCCTCCGGATTGAAGTCCCCGAAGCAAAAGCTGATTGATAGCTTCTTCTTTATCTATGACTGTACTGACCTGCGTCAAATTCATTTTTTATCCAAAATAGCCATCGTAATCCGGCTGATACAGCAGAGTTGATCGGCTTCGTTGAAAATTTTTATCTCCCACACTTGGGTGGATTTTCCGAGATGAATAGGTTTGGCTATCCCCTTGACATTTCCGGATTTGACGGATTTGAGGTGATTTGCATTGATCTCCAATCCCACACAGATCTGCTTTTCCAAGTCCAAGGTCAGAGAAGCTGCTACGCTTCCAAGGGTCTCTGCCAAAGCTACACTAGCTCCTCCGTGTAACAAGCCATAAGGCTGTATGGTTCGATGATCTACTGGCATAGTGGCTTCTAAAAAATCCTCCCCAATGCCAGTGTATTGGATTCCCAAATGATCAACCATCGAAGCTTGTCGTGGGGTATTCAGTTGCGCTAAGGTGGGTTTGGTGACAAAAACCATTAAAATCTGAGGTAAATGAAGTTTCTTTGGGCCTTGGACAAAAATATATAAACTTGAACCGAAAAAAAATTTACTTAGTCAGACACGGGCAGACAGATTTCAATCTTCAGGGAGTAGTGCAGGGAAGCGGAATTGATGCACCGATCAATACTACCGGAAAGGCTCAGGCCCAGGCATTTTTTGAGGCTTATCGGGATGTTCCTTTTGATCAGATTTATCATACTGCGCTGATTAGGACTCGGCAGTCCATTCAGCAGTTTATCGATCTAGGTTATCCTACTCGGGCACTTTCAGAGCTTAATGAGATTTCTTGGGGGGATTATGAAGGTACGCCGATGACTCCTGAGGAGGGAGAGTACTACCGCCACATGCTGCATCAGTGGCAGCAGGGCAATCTTGACTATGCTATAGCCGGTGGAGAAAGCCCAAATACCGTTGCCATTCGGATGAAACGGGGAATTGAAATCATTCTCAATGGACCCGGGGAGACCATATTGGTATGCATGCATGGCCGTGCCATGCGCATATTTTTGAGCCTAATCCTGAATTATGACCTGAGATATATGGACCAATTTGAGCACAATAATCTCTGCCTGTATTTATTGGAACAACTGAGTGATGGAACTTTTGTGGTTAAAAAATTCAATGACCAAGAGCATCTCAAGGTGTTGGAGTCGAAGTAGTTGTTTTATTTTTCTTTTTGGAAGAGCCCTCCAGTTCATAAGCAGTCAGAAAATCCGCGATCAACTTTTGATTGTCACTGAGGTCATATAGCCTGAAAGCCACATGCTGGATCTGAACTTTTTGATTTCCTCCCACATTCACCAGGAATTCACCCAAAAAGCATGCGTCAAAATCACAGGAAGGAATCTCCAGCAAAAGAGCTAATTCCGAATTTCCTTCGTAGGTTTTGGTGGAAAAGAAGGGAGAAAACTGTGACTCGATTTTGGAAAGAGTCGTTTGGAGTTCTTTTAATTCTTTGTTTTTGAATAACAGTAAAAAAGTCTTGGTATCAGGGTCTTTCGCAAACCCTGCTAAACTGAAGAGAATAAAGAATACTAGAAAAGCTAACTTTTTCATGGCTTTCAATATACCGATAAAAGTTACGGAAAGTCAAAAATGTTTAAACAATTAATCCCCGATTTCGGGGATTAATTGTTTAAATATGTTTTCAGAGGGTTAGGCTTTGGTTGTTTTTCTTTTGCCTTTTACTACTTCCTCTTCGATCTCGTCTTCCACGCCTGCCAGGATTCTTCCGCAGTGCTCACACACGATCAATTTCTTCTTTTCTCTGATGTCAGCCTGTCTCTGAGGTGGTACAGTATTGAAACAGCCACCACAAGCTCCTCTTTTTACCATGACCACGGCCAAACCGTTTTTCGCATTTTTTCGGATTTTGTCATAGGATTTAAGGAGACGATCTTCGATCTTTTTAGAAGCTTTTTCCCGATCTGACATCAATTTTGCCTCTTCAGATTCGCTTTCTGCCACGATAGTGGATAACTCATCCTTTTTGAGGTCAAGATCTTTTTGACGATCCTTCATCAAATTGGACAATTGATCCAAATCCGCCTTTTTGTTATCAATTTTGAAACCGGCTTCTCCGATTTTCTTTTTGGAAACCTGGATTTCGAGGTCCTGAAGCTCAAGCTCTTTGGTGATCGCATCATACTCCCGATTGTTTCTCACGTTCATCTGCTGCTCCTGATACTTTTTGATCAGTTTTTCAGAATCCTTGATGTTTTCCTTGAGTCGTTTGATATCGTCTTCAAAAACGTCAATATCTCTTTGGAATTTTTCGAGTCGGGTTTCGTAGCCAGCTATCTCGTCTTCTAGGTCTTGAACCTCTTCAGGAAGTGCTCCCCTTACTTTTACGATGGCGTCTAGTCTAGAATCTATGAGTTGAAGGTTGTAGATAGCTTCGAGTTTTTGTGCTACTGTACTTTCCATGTACTATCGGTAGGATATGGGATTAGTGACTACTTTTGACAAATAGAGTGCAATATTAGGAAAATTTCGGGACAAAAATTCGGCTATTAAATCTTTTGTGAAAATTTCGCTCTCATAATGTCCGATATCGCAGAGAATCAATCGCTGCTCAGCATCAAAGAATTCGTGATACTTCACATCGGAGGTTACGAATACATCAGCCCCTGATTTTTTGGCGTCTGAAAGTAGAAAAATGCCCGCTCCACCGCATACAGCCACTTTTTTGACAGGCTTATCTCTCAGTGGGGTATGCTTGATGACTTGGAGATTCATGGATTTTTTCAACAGGTCCAAAAATTCATCTTCGTTCATTTCCTGTTCCAATTGACCGATCATTCCAGCCCCAACTTCCTGATTTTCATTTTCTAAGGTGCTTAGGTAATAGGCCACTTCTTCGTAGGGATGGTTTTCTTTCAAAGCCGAAAGAATCTTGCCACTCAGATGCGAGGGAATTAATATTTCTACCCTCACTTCTTCCTCGTATTGAGGGACGCCTCGCTGCCCGATATGGGGATTGGCTCGCTCCGAGGGAGTATAGGTGCCCATGCCGGTTACTTGAAATGAGCAGTCCTTGTACTCTCCAATTTGCCCAGCACCTGCAGCAAAAACCGCCTCAATAGCTTTGTCCTTAGACTCTCGAGGCACGAAGAATACCAACTTACTCAAAATCTGCTTTTTGGGCTGCAGTATTTGGGTTTGAATAAGTCCGATCCGATCGCATATCCGCTTGTTGACTCCACCAGAAACATGGTCAAGATTGGTGTGGATGGCATAGATGGCTATGTCGTTTTTGATCGCCTTGATTACTGTGCGCTCGACGTAATTTCTCCCAGTCAAGCTTTTGAGTCCCCTGAAAACAATCGGATGATGGGCCACGATCAGATTGACTCCCAGTTCAATGGCTTCATCAACTATCTCTTCTGTACAGTCCAAGGTGCAAAGAACACCGCTCAGTTCCCAATGGCGATCTCCACAGATCAAAGTTGAATTGTCGTAGCTTTCCTGATAGGAGGGAGGTGCCCATTGTTCGAGTTTGCCGATGATGTCCTGAATCCGTTGTCCCATATTTTTCTTTTCTTTGATCAAAATTAGTAATTCTGCCCAATGCCTTGGTATGCTTTTCTACTTAGCCCATTTGCTTTGATTTTTGGTTGGCTGACCGAATTGAGGAATTTTTTGTTTGACAAAGGAATCCTGAAAAGTAATTCTTCTCCCATTGCTACACTCGTTGTAGGCAACCTTTCGATTGGGGGGGCCGGCAAAACACCTCATGTCGAATGGTTTCTGACCAAGCTAAGGCGGGATTTAGTTCTTGCCTCTTTGAGTCGGGGATACGGACGAAAAACCAAGGGCTTCTTGAAAGCCACTGATCAATCATCCCCCCACGATATCGGCGATGAACCCCTCCAGATTTACCGAAAATTCAATTCCGGTATTCCTGTTTTTGTGGGTGAAAAACGAGTACCTGCCTTGCAGCTCATCGCCCAATCTGAGCCAAATTTAGACTTGGTCGTATTGGATGACGCATTTCAACACCGGAGTTTGAAGGGGGATTTTTATATTCTTTTGACTCCTTTCCAATTGCCGTTTTTTGAGGATTACCTTTTACCCATGGGAAGGCTTCGGGAGCATCGACATGGCGCTATCCGGTCAGACGTGGTAGTGGTGACCAAATGCCCGGAATATTTGACTGAAGCGGAAAAATCAACTTACAGAAGCTCAATTCGAAACTATGCAGGGGATAAACCCGTGTTTTTTTCTTACCTGACCTATGGCCAACCTTATTTGGTCTCAAAGTCAACTGTCGATTTTAATCCTGCGGTGGTATTGGTTTCCGCTTTGGCCGATGATCGCCTGTTTGTAGAATACGCAAATCGAAATTTTGAAGTCCTTGAGGCCATTCATTTTTCGGATCATCATACCTACTCTCGATCGGACGCTGAGATCATTCGCCAACTGGCGGAGAAATATCCTGCTCCAATGCCCGTTATTCTGACCACTGAAAAGGATTCTCAAAAACTTAAATCGCTCTCAGATCAGGGAATTTTGGGGGAAATTGCCATTTTTGCCCTGCCTATATCGGTGACATTTGAACCAAACGAAGAGGAATCGCTGCTGTGCATCATCCGGGAAAAATTCAAAACCAAGTGAATTCAAGATCAATTCTGCTGGGGATACTTCTACTTTTACTGCTTGGACAACCTCTTTGGGCCCAGCGGCCGGTCATTCAGCAGCGACAAACGGGTACCGGCCCAATACAGCAAGGCGATCGGCAACAAAGGCAGTTGGTCAACCCTGATGATGAAACTGACGAGCAAAGCCGGAAAACCCTTCTTGACGACAGCACCAGGCAAGTTTATGGCCCTAAAACCTCTCTGATTTTTTTTGAGAAAGATTTGAAGCGAAACAGACTTCAACTTTTCGAGCAGGACACTTCCCTGACCAATTTCCATAATTACGATCCGGTGGCCAAAAGCGGATGGAAATATCAGGACTTGGGAAATATCGGAAGTGCCGCCAAGCCTGTTTTTTATGAAGTACCTGAACTGATCGGGGTGAGCAGTGGCTTTCACGCCTATGATATTTACTTCAGAGATCCTGCCAAGCGAAGGTTTTTTGATACCAAATCTCCCTTCACCGAGATGTCTGCGTTTTTTGGAGGGGGAAATCGCAACCTGCTCGACATTGCCTTTGCCCGAAATGTCAATCCACGATGGAATCTAGGCTTTGAATTCAACACTTATCGGATACGCAAAACCCTCAATCCAATCAATCGGGATGATCACATGGCCAACCAAAATGCCATGGCTTTCCATACCAATTATCGATCAGAAAATGGTCGTTATTGGATCTTGGGAGCTTTTTCCCGAATGATGCATCGCGTGGATGAAATTGGCGGTATTATACCTCCAGAGATAGATTCTACCTCGATCTATTTCACTTACGAGGATGCCAAAGTATGGCTTCAAAATTCTAATGCCCGTGATCTGAGGCAGGACTATCATGTCTATCATGAATATAAGCTTGGAAACGGTCTGCAAGTCTATCATGTCTTTGACCGTAAAAACCAGAATGTGGCATTTTTCTCCAACCTCAATACGGCAGATTCGCTCTTCTATCCAAAGGAGCGATTGGTCAATCAGGATACTTCGTTGATGCGACAGGATTTTGCAGAGTGGCGCAATGAATTTGGATTAAAAGGTTCTTATAAGGGTTTTTATTATAATGTCTTTAGCCGGCTCCGAAATGCCCGAGCCATCAATGCTGATCTGCCTGAGCAAAGGACTAATTTCAATGAAGTCTATATTGGAGGAGAGTTGATCGGTAAAATTTCAGAAAAATGGTCTCTCAGTGCCGACGGTGAGTATCTGATTCCTGGAAATTACCGTATTCACGGGCTCTTTGTCTCACCTTGGCTAGACTTGGAATACACCAAGGCACTCTATAAGCCCAATGCAGTCCAAAGCCAATTTTTTGGTAATCATTTCCAATGGAATAATGATTTTTCAAGCACGGGTATGGATCAAATCAAGGGAACCGCTAAGGTTGATCTCGGTGAAATCCAAATTCGTCCGAGCCTGACTTTCAATAGGGTAAATAATTTCATCTACTTCGATACAGACTTTACACCCCGGCAGACCAGCAGTAGCGTGGTGATGCTCATGCCATCCGTAAGCGCACATGTTCCGGTCGGCAAAAAATTCAAATGGGATACGGAGTTGATTTTCACCACCATCACCGGAAATGAACGCGATGTGTTCCGAATCCCGGAGGTTTTTGGTAACACCAGGTTTTATTTTGACGGGCCCGTATTTAGCGGAAATGCTTTTGTCCAGTTGGGAGTGGATGTACGCTATCTATCCGGGTTTTTTGCCGAAGCATACATGCCTGCTTATCAGCAGTTTCATCTCCAAAATAGATTTGAAGTCTATGCCTACCCGGTAGCGGATTTGTTTTTGGATTTGAGAATCAACCGCACCCGGGTCTTGTTCAAATACAATCACCTGAATGCCGGTCTGCTAAATCAAGAGGGATACTTCGTAACTCCGGACTATACTGGCTATCGGTCGTTTCTGGATTTGGGTATCACCTGGTATTTGTTTGATTGAGGCGAAAAATGAATCAAGCGGGAAAAATCTTCAAAATTCGATCTTCAACGACTGCCTTCAGCAGCTAGGCTCCGCCTGCCTGATGAAAACAATATCGGACATTCCAAGCGAATTTAGCACTATCGAATAATCAGAATTACCTATCGTAAATCATTATTGACAATGAGTTGGGAAGAATCCACACGTCAGAAAATGCTTCATCTGAAGCTCCCTACCGATCCTCGTTGGGTCAATATCGCCCAGATGCAGATCGAGGATATATTGATCGATCATGCGTATTGTGAACAAAAAGCCGCCTCCTCATGCATCAGTTTGATCGTCAGATTCAATGACTTGGATGAGTTAGTCGATACACTCACTCCGGTGGTGGCCGAAGAATGGGGGCATTTTGAACGTGTCATGGATCAGATTCGGAAGCGGGGAATGACCTTTGGCAGACAGCGCAAGGATGAATATGTGGCCAAACTGAATGAATTTGTCCGAAAGGGAGGAAGCCGCATGCAGCAGCTTACTGAATATCTACTTCTAAACGCGCTGATCGAAGCCCGGAGTTGTGAGCGATTTAAGCTGCTGTCTCAGCAAATTGAAGATGAAGAGTTGAAAAAATTCTACTATGAATTGATGATTTCAGAGGCAGGACATTACGTGACCTTTATCGAAATGGCCCGAAAATATTATGATCCTGAAAAAGTCAACAAGCGCTGGCAGGAATGGCTGACCTATGAAGCAGAGGTTTTGAAAAATATGGAAATCCGAGGGGATCGGATGCATTGATCAGGGTAGGGGTGATTTTTACCAGGCCGGTCATTTTACGCCGCTCATCACCAATTACCAGTCTGGATTGAAAAAGTTAAAAAATCCATTCTGACATCCGAAATCAAGCCTATTTTATTTATAATTAGCTTCTATTGCCGAAAACTTTAACCAACCTGTCCCAAAAGCGAACACCTCATGAATCTGCTCGAAAATGTCCGCGAGGCTCTTAATTCTGTCAAAGTTCACCTGCTCCGAACAGTCCTCACCGGTGCCATCATCGCTATAGGGATTTCATCCTTGGTCGGTATGCTGACCGCCATCGATGGGATCAAAGCCCAAATAGCCGAGAGTTTTGCAGGATTGGGCGCCAATTCCTTTGATATACAAAACAAAGGCTTCGGGGGAAGACGGGTCGTACAGGAAGGCAAAACCGAAAAGACCTATCCGTTTATTTCATTCCGTGAAGCCTGGAAATTCAAAGAAGATTATGCCTCAATCGGGATTTCCACAGTTTTCACCTCGGTAACAGGCGCTGCTGAGATCAAGCGGGGTTCCAAAAAAACCAATCCCAATGTACGGGTGAGAGGTGCCGATGAAAATTACCTTTCGATCAAAGCAATCAAAGTGCAGGAAGGAAGAAATTTTAGCCAAATGGAAATCCGATACGGAACTGCTGTGGCGATCGTCGGAAAAGAACTCGTGGAAACACTCTTTGAGGCTAATCAAAATCCGATCAATGAAAAAATAACCGTCTTCGGAAGACCTTATACCATCATCGGCGTACTCGAAAAACAAGGTGGGGTAGGACAGGACCAAGGTGCGGATCGGCAGATTCTGATCCCTATCGAAAATGCCTCAAGACTAGATCAGCGCGGTACCTTCAACTACAGAATTACCGGCGTAGCTTCAGATCCCGGAAAACTGGAATACGAAATGGGCCAGGCGATCGGTATCATGCGAAAAATCAGACAAGATAAAGTGGCCCAAGAGGACTCTTTTGAACTCACCAAAAGTCAATCCGTAGCCGAAAGTCTCGAGGAAGTGGCAGGATATCTTAGAATCGGAGGCTTCGGAATTGGTTTCATCACTCTTCTCGGTGCGTCTATCGGTTTGATGAATATCATGCTCGTATCTGTTACCGAACGTACACGCGAGATCGGAATCCGAAAAGCACTTGGCGCCACGCCACTTCGTATCCGTCAGCAATTCCTCATCGAAGCCATCACCATTTGCGTGATCGGGGGAATTTTTGGGATGATCTTGGGTATTGGTATCGGTAATATTATTGCCAATTTCATCGGTCCGGGAGGATTTTTGGTGCCATGGCTTTGGATGATTGTGTCCTTCATTATCTGTATCATCGTTGGACTTATCGCAGGGTATATTCCAGCCTTCAAAGCCAGCAAACTTGATCCGATCGAGTCTCTGCGCTACGAATAATAAAAAAACACCTGTTAGAAAGCCTGAGTAGGTGGATTATCCCATTTACTCAGGCTTTCTTTTTTTTGAGTTTGCCAATTTTATTTAGCCTGGATTATGCATTTTGAGTTCTTGCTACGAATTCAAGTGGGAATTTCAGGCTTAACCCGTTTTTTACTTTTTCAATCCATAATATCCAGTCCAGAAGTATTTTAAGACCGGAATAGGAAGTCATTCTTTTTTACAGGTTTAATTACGAATAGATTAGGTTTTCGAAAAAAAAATAACAGTATGCTTGCATTGTTGAAATTTTTGAATTACTCTTACTAAAAGTTCGTAACTAACTAAAATAAATCAATATGGAAGAATTAAATCAACACGAAGAACAAATCATGTCGCTATTTTGGGATCAGGGTGAACTTCTGATTAAAGATGTGCTCGATCAGCTTCCTGACCCGAAGCCTTTTTACACCACCTTGGCTTCTACTATCCGAAATATCGAACGAAAGGGCTATCTGACTCATCGGATGTATGGTACGGTAAATATTTATAAGCCTGCTGTTTCCAAAGATGACTACAGCAAAAAATCAATTAACCGATACGTCGATATCTTTTTTGGAGGCTCCATGGGAAATTTCCTCTCTTTCCTGGTCGAGGAAAAAAACATCACCAAAAAGGAGGTGAAAGAACTCCAGTCGCTTATCAATCAACTCGATAAACCCGAAAAATCATGAGCGAATTCCTGAAATACCTCCTCGAAGTCAGCATTTGTCTGGGGCTTTCGCTCTGGATTTATCGAGTCTTACTCAGTGATCTGACATTCTTTGCCTGGAATAGAGCAATACTGTTGGGAATGCTCGTGTTTGCTTTTGTCATTCCTTTGATGAGTTTCGAAGGCACCGCTTTCAATCAAGCAGTGATGGGTGAAGTCATTCTGCCTGTTTTTCAAGTGGGAGAAAGTTCCCCCCAAGCGGTCAATGCCTGGACTTGGCAGGAAGTACTTCTGATCCTTTATTTCGCCGGAGCGGCTTTCATGTATTTGAGACTTTATCTGGGATATAAGATGTCCCAAAAGTTAGTGGACCAGTCTTCCTTGACTCGATTTTCCGGACAGTGGGTAGCGATTCACCCCAAATTTATCCCTGCCTCATTTTTTGAGTATATCCTCATGCCGGAATACAACCCGGAAGATCCACAGCAAAATCAGATTTTGACCCACGAAAGTGTTCACGTCAGACTAGGCCATAGCTGGGATTTGGCATTGCTGAGCCTAGCCAAGATTGTCTTGTGGTTTAATCCCTTGATCTATCTCTATGAAAAATCCCTACGGGAAGTTCATGAATATCAGGCAGATGAAAAAGTAACACAACGCGTCTCCCGAAAGGAATATGCCACCCTTTTATTGGATTTGATCACCCGACCCAGCAGCTGGCAACTGGCCAATAACTTCAATCAATTTCAAACCAAAAAGAGAATCATTATGCTCGCTAAATCCAACTCTACCCCAAAACAAAAAGTCCGGTTCTTCGCACTGATTCCGGCCATCGCACTTCTGGTCGGTGTATTTTCCTGCGAAATCACACCTCAGGACGAAATCGATGGTCCAACTATGATGGGAAAACAAAATACCGCTATGGGTCCCAGTAACGCCATGGCCAGAATCAGCAGCCTGGCCAAAGACGGTGGGGAGGTTTTTGATGTCGTCGAAACTCCACCCAAGCCTCCCGGTGGAATGGCCGGCTGGAATCAGTACCTCAGCCAAAATCTCCAATACCCGGCTGAAGCCCGACAACTCGGAATCGAGGGGACTGTAATTGTAGTCTTCGTGATCAATTCGGACGGCTCGATCTCTGATGTGGAAATCCTCAGAGGTATCGGTGGAGGTGCGGACGAAGAAGCAGTTCGCGTAGTCCAAAATGCACCAAACTGGGAACCGGGAAAGCAGCGCGACAGAACAGTCAATACGCGGATGAGATTGCCGATTCGATTCAAGTTGGGTGATGGGAACCCCACTTCCATTTCGGTTACTAATGAATTTCCTGAAGTGATAGAGGTTCCTGTCGGTTCTGATAAATAATTTCTAATCCTTCGAAAAGAACCGATGCGGTTCTGATTCAAAATTGCTTTAAATCAATTTTCTAATCCTGAACTAATAAACCATGCAAAAGAAAATCATCTTGTCAGCACCGTTTTTCATCCTTTTGGGAATGCTGTTCTTCATAGTTGAAAAAGAAAGCTATTCGCTCATGGCGACAGAGGAATTAGAAATTGAAGGAAAAGTAAATCAACACAATGGTGATAAGGCCGTTGGTGCTGCGATTTTGATCAAAGGAACAACGACAGGAACGGTAACAAATACGGATGGTAAATTCTGGATTAAAGTTCCATCGAAGAATTCCATCTTGGTGGTGTCACACTTCTCCACCAAAGAATCCCTAGAGTTTTCAGTAGATGGTAAAACCAAACATGTGGTACGTTTGCCAGCTAAATGAGGGGAAATCCAAACCACTTTGAATAAGTTAACCTAAACCAACTAGTCTATAAGCCGCATTTGCCTTATGCATTTGCGGTTTTTTGTTTGCTGAATTTGTACTTTTCTGAATAAATGCATGGTTTACTATGCAAAATATAAAATAATTGCACATTCAAATGTGCAAAAAATAAGTATTTTTGCATATCAGAAAGTTTATAATATGGAAGAATTGCTAGAGGTGTCGGACCAGTTGATTCAAAATACACAGATGGGATTTAAGCGATATCTGTATTCCAAGATAGATTGGCGTGAGAAATTGATTGGTATCAAAGGTGCCAGGGGAACAGGAAAGACCACCCTTTTACTTCAATATCTGAACGAAAGCAATTTGCATCGCAGTCAAATTGCCTATTTTTCATTAGATGAGATTTACTTTCTTTCTCACAATGTGGTGGAAGTGGTCAAGAGATTTTATCAGTCGGGAGGAAAGATCGTTGTTCTCGATGAAGTACATAAGTATCCTAACTGGTCTAAGGAATTGAAGATTCTTCATGATCGATACAAGGAGCTTCAGATCGTTTTTACAGGATCTTCCATAATAGATATCACGAAAGAAGAAGGTGACTTGAGTCGAAGGGCCAATATTTATGAGCTTCACGGGCTTTCCTATCGCGAGTTCCTACTGTTTAGAAAGGGAATCGAACTTCCTGCTTTAAAACTGGAAGATTTGCTTAGTCAAGATATTTCTATCCGAAGCTATTTTCCTCCTGATTTCTTGCCTTTGGCACATTTCCAAGCGTATTTAAGGATCGGTTATTTTCCTTTTTTCGGAGATAACGAGATGATTTATTTCAAAAAACTACGGCAGCTCGCACGAACCATCGTGGAATATGATATGGCTGAAATCCGAGGTTTTGACATCCGAAATGGAAAAAAATTACTTCAACTTCTTTACCTAATTGCTCAGCAGGTACCATTCAAACCCAACATATCTTCACTCTCAGAAAAAACGAATATCCACCGGAATTCTATGGTGAATTACATGATCTATCTTGCCGAAGCACGTTTGATTGATCTTCAATTTCCTGCAGGAAATAGCGTGGCTATTCTTCAAAAACCGGAAAAAATCTTCCTGAACAACACGAATTATCTATTTGCTCTAAGTGAAAATAAGCCTGAAACTGGAAATATAATGGAGACTTTTTTTAACAGCCTAATGAAAGTAAACCATGAAGTAAACTATTCTCCATCAGTCGATTTTTTGGTTGATGGATTGTATCATTTTGAAGTTGGGGGGAAAAACAAAGGAAGCAAACAAGTTAAATCGGAACATACTTGGGTTATCAAGGACGATTTGGAGTATCCGGTTGGAAAAAGTTTGCCACTTTGGGTATTTGGAATGTTGTATTGATTACATAATTCTTTTTTATGAATATACGGAATTCTGCCAGTAGCCAATTTTTATTAGGTCTCACCTCGACTTGGTTCGACTTCGCTCACCAACCATCGCTCGGTGTCCGTTCTTTTCGGTTGTTGTGGAGGGGAGGAAAATGCGGCTGCGCCGCATTTTCCTCCCCTTCCAATAATAACCTGAAATCCGGTGGCCGAGCTCGGTCACTGAGCTTGTCGAAGTGTCGAGGCCATTTTGAACTACTGGCAAAGAAGCGGATAATCAAATTCTTTTTTAATCGGTAAAAAAAGCGAAGGCCGTTGGAAATTAAATCTCCAACGGCCTATCATTTATTCTGGAAAATCTGAAATCCTATTTCCAAAATCCGACATTGAATCAGTCCATATTATCCCCATGGAAAATGGCATTCAGAAACAGCTTGTTGGTTCCAAACCAAGTTCCCCGGAAATTGGGGCTGTCAAAGAAATGAACCACTCTGCCCTGACCGGAAGGTGAAATCACCACTCCGGCACTCAGCTTGAGTTTTTCCAAATTGGTTTTGGAAATGTATCCCCCCAAGTGTGGATTAGCCGTGTATTTGATCGGAGTCAGGTACTTGTCGGCTGACGGTTTGATGAAAATGTCCGTATTTCGGTACACCGGCAGATTTTTCCGGTGATAGCCATAAGCGATCGGATGCGTCAAATCCAGCTCTGCCAGATAAATGCTTCCGCCTACTTCCTTGGCTCCCTCAAAGTCATTCCGGGTATTGAACGGGAGGGTGGCAGGCTCTTTTTCCTCTTCCAATTTCACTGCTTCTTCTTTGGTAATGCCTACTCGATTCAGCCAAAGGGAGGCGTTTTTCATCGAAATGATCGTTCCGCCACGATTGACCCAGTCCTTCAAATGACTGATTTGTCCTTCGGAAAAGGAACTGTAATTGCCGGAAGGAAGAATAAGTGTATTGTAGTTATGAAGATTTACTCTTCCAAATTGCTCCATGTTCACTTTGGTGATCGGCATTCCCAACTGCTGATCGAGGAGGTTCCAGATTTCTCCGGCTTCGTACGAATTGACTCCGGTGCCGACCATCATTAGGACTTTGGGCTGCTGCACGGCAGAAACCAAATTAGACCCCAAATCAATGCCGCTGAGGTTTAATCCGGTCTGTACAGCATAAACTTTCTGTGCATTATTGGCGGCTAATTCCTTGATTTTTGCACTGACTTCCTCGGCTTTTAGCTTTTGAAAACCCATCGGAATCATCAGGGTACCCGCCGGGAAGTCCACTTTTCCCTCCTGAGTTTGGGAGGAAAAGGGTCGATGGACTGATTCTACATGAATTCCCGCATTTTGGAGTTCAAAGAGCATCTTCGGAGCGTAGTAATCCGACCAATCGATCAGATAAGCATAGGCCTTTCCTTCAGGGAAAGAAAAAACAGGAGCTTTGACCTCAGAAATTTGGTTTCCAGCTTTTGCCGTTGGCGCTGCCGCAAAAGGCATCCCGTAGGCCGCAGCCATGGTCCAAGCTGAAGCATCGTAAAATACCGAGTCCGCAAACTCTTTCACGTATTCAAACATGGTCCGCACCATGCGGTATTGGGGCTGATTGGTGGGAACAATCCAGGACTTTCCTTTTTTGAAAGATTGTCCTGAAACACTTAAATCAGCTGTATTTTCAAAGACTTTGATTTTGTGATCGATAAGAAACTGCACAAAAAGGCGGTTGCGGCTCTCATCAAATTCATCTCCGAACACATAGTTTTTCGCAGGATCTTTCGCGCCTTCTGCCACAGCTGTTTCAAAAAACTCTCTGAGGTACTCATGCATGTATTCCCGATTGTCCAAAGCGGCTTCCATAGTCGCTAGGGAATTAACCACGTGATTGCGGATAGTGAAGGCAAAGGTGATATCTCCCCGCTGACTGCTTTGCACATGGCCTCTGGAACTGGCTGTCTCAAAGACCAATCCCAATCCTCCGTGAATGTCCGGATAGGTCGATCCATAGCCGGGATAGCTGTTGTCGAAGACCTCCTTGGTCCAATACAGGCTACCGATTTCGTCCATGTATTTGGCGAAATACTTGGCGAAGCGGGGATTGATGTCGTCGTAATTTTTTCTCGGTACCACTGGATTTTCTGAGCCATAAGGTTTGGTCGGCTCGAAGAAATAGGTGCTGTTGGTGCCCATTTCGTGGAAATCCGTGGTCACATTGGGATACCACTGATGATACCATTCCACTTTTACTTTGGATTCGGGATGGGCAAGAGGCAGCCAATCCCGATTCAGGTCAAACCAATAGTGATTGGTTCGGCCTCCCGGCCAAGCCTCATTGTGTTCGCGATCCAGGGGATCGGCCACAGCAGGGAAACCTTTGTTGGAATTGGCCCATAGGCTGTGTCGGTCGCGTCCGTCGGGATTGAGCGTGGGGTCGATGTGGACGACGGAGTTTTCTCTTAGATTTTTGGCCAGATCAGATTGCGAAGCCATCAGCCAATAGGCCGTCAGCATGGCAGCTTCGGCAGAGGAAGGTTCATTTCCATGTACTCCATAGCCCAAGTGAATGATGGAGGGCATATTTGCTACATCAGGTTTAGGCTGAGACGGGTCAGCCAACTGAAGCTGCTTTTGGCGGATTTGCTCCAGATTTCCCATGTTTTGAATGGATGCGATAGTCAGAATGACTTTGGGCCGGTGCTCATGAGTGTAGCCGATAGTCTGGTGTTGGGCTGTTTCGCTGAGCTGATCGAGCTTTTCAAAGTACTTCACAATCAGATCATATCGGGTATGCCAGTCACCGACCGGGTAACCCAAAAACTGGGAAGGAGAGGGGATAGCAGGATCAAATTTTTCACTGGGGAAATAGTATTCCTCCTGGGCTAAGGCTTGTAAGGTCAATAGAAAGCCGAAAATCAATCCGAGTAAAGGTCTTTTCATTTCGATGGTTTTTTCAGGAAAAGTAGAAAAGTAATTGGGCAAATCCAGCAAAAATCCATCAACGGCTTTCCGTTTCACGCCTTTTTTCCAGTAATTTATTGGCCTAGTCAAGTATCCTAAAATAATCTATTGTACTATGAAAAAACTTTTGACCCTGACGCTCATTGCAAGCGGTTTGACCTTGAGCAATTTATCCATCGCCCAACAAAACCCAATGCCTCCTCAGGCTACGGAATTTTACACACCCGTTCCGCCCAAAATCACCCCTGGAGCTCAAAACAACCTTCCTCCTTCAGACGCCATCGTATTGTTTGACGGCACGAGCCTAAACAACTTCGTGTCTGCAAAAGACGGGAACAGTCCGGCTGAGTGGAAGATCGAAAACGGGGAATTGGTCGTGGTGAAAGGCAAAGGTGATATTCAGTCCAAGCTTCCTTTTGGAGACGCACAATACCATGTCGAATGGTCTGCACCAACCGAAATCGTCGGTGAAGGTCAAGGAAGAGGTAACTCAGGTTTCTTCCTGATGGGTATGTACGAAGTGCAAATTCTCGACAGCTACGAAAGCAAAACTTATACTAACGGTCAGGCAGGTTCGATCTACAAGCAGTTTCCTCCCTTGGTCAATCCCCTGAGAGCTCCGGGTGAGTGGAACTACTATGACATCATCTTCAAAGCTCCACGTTTTGATAAAAATGGAGTTCTGACCTCACCTGCCACAGTTACGGTCTTAATTAATGGTGTGGTCGTTCAAAATAATGTGATCCTTCGTGGCCCAACCGAGTACATCGGCATTCCAAATTACAAAGCCCATGCAGAGGAACTGCCTATCAAATTGCAGGATCATGGCAATCCGGTGAGATTCAGAAATATTTGGGTCAGACCACTTTAATGAGTTGGCAGTGGTCAGTTTTCAGTGAGCAGTAGCTCTGCCAACTGATAACTGCCTACTTTTTCAAATAACCATTAATCCAATAACCATCATGTCTTCAAGAAGAAAATTTATACAAAACACCATGCTCCTCGGGGCTGGATTCAGCATGCCGTCCATTCTGACTGCTGCAGATTTCGGGAGATTTACCCGAACCATCGGACCCAATGACCAGATCAACTATGGCGTGATCGGCTGTAAAGGAATGGGCTGGTCTAATATGAATGCCCATTTTAAAATGCCCCAAGTCAATTGTGTAGCCATCTGCGATGTGGATCAAAGTGTACTCGATCAGCGAAGCGAAGATGTGTTCAAGCTCCGCGGCACTCGTCCCAAGCAATACAAGGACTACCGTAAAATGCTCGAAGACAAAGATATCGATGTGGTCATAGTGGGTACTCCTGATCATTGGCACTGCCTCAATATGGTGGATGCAGTCTCTGCCGGAAAGCACGTCTATGTCGAAAAACCAATAGCCAACACCATAGAAGAGTGCCAAATCATGGTCAAAGCTCAAGAGCGCTATGGAAAAATCGTTCAGGTAGGCCAATGGCAGCGTTCGGGGTCACAATATGATGAAGCAATTAACTATGTGAAGTCCGGAAAACTTGGGCAGATCCGTCTGGTGAAATGCTGGGCCTACCAAGGTTGGATGAAACCTGTACCTGTCGTGCCAAATGGTCCAGCACCTGCTGGCGTGGATTACGACATGTGGCTGGGTCCTGCACCGAAAAGAGAATTCAACGCCAACCGCTTCCATTTCAATTTCCGTTGGTTTTGGGATTATGCAGGTGGCTTGATGACCGACTGGGGAGTGCATGAGATCGACATCGCTTTGTATGCGATGGGAGTCAGTGCCCCTAAATCCGTGATGGCTTCCGGTGGCAAATTTGCCTATCCCGATGATGCATCCGAAACGCCGGATACACTTCAGACGGTGTATGAATACGAGGGCTTCAATATGCTGTGGGAACATGCAACCGGTATCGATGGAGGAAATTACGGAACCACAGAAGGAATCGCCTTTATCGGAAACAATGCGACTTTGGTCGTCAACCGTGGAGGTTGGAAAGTGATCCCTGAAACCGAAAATGTGGATGGTCAGCGCAAGCCGAAAATAGAAGAAGTGCCTCATACACGGCCTGCTGGGCCAAGTGCTTTGGATCTACATGCGGTCAACTTTGTGGAGGCCATGACAGCCAATGATGCCAGTAAGCTCAAATGCGGGATTCAAACCGGTTCGGTTGCTGCGATCAACGCCCAAATGGGAAATATCGCTTACAAAACCGGCAAAAAAGTCTATTGGGATGCAGCCAAAAATCAGTTTACTGATTCAGATGCCAATGACTTGATGAAGGCGCATTACCACAATGGTTGGAATGTACCGAAAGTGTAACGTCATTGCGATCCCGATTTTTCATCGGAAGAAGCAATATTTGCGAAAAACGAAATTGCCCTCCGGAAAAATTCGGAGGGCTTTTTTTTGCCCTTATTCTTTACTAGTGTATCCGGGTTGATCAGGAAAAAATTCAAGAATTTAAAAAAAAACTTTTCAAACAAAATCAGTATATAGTACCTGAATTTTTCCCAAAAACCTCCTTCTCTTTTGAACATGCCCTCTACTTCAAAAGGATACTCTTCACTTGTAGTTGGATTTTATCTCCTTTTATTCGGATTCCTCCTGCCAAATTTATCTTGGTCACAAGGCAATGATTTGCTTTTGCGTGAATTAGAAAAACAACTCTTGAAAAATTCACCTGAGCAAATACTCCCTCAAATTCAACAGGTGGATGAGGCACTTTTAAATCAAAAAATCACCTTTTCCCCTGCCGAAAGTATTCGATTTGCGGCTATCAAAATGGCTTACTTTAACGCAACGGGAGATGGAGATAGGGGACTTTTGCTTGCGGATTCGCTTCAAAAAATCCCCGAATTTAAATCCCTACCCGAAGAAATTTGGGCCAGCATTTTCTTCCAAAAAGGCGATATTTTTCTATACCAGGAGAAAATGCTCGAAGCTAGTCGTAACTATGAGCGCGCTATTCACCTCTTTGAGCGGCAATCCAAGCCTAATTTCGCAGAGTTGGCGCTTTGCCATAATAATCTGGGCTACGTGCAGGATATTTTGGGTTTCCAAAATCGCTCTCAGCAGAGCTATTATCGGGCTTTTGAAATCTGGAAAACGAGCCATTTGGATGATTTTTCCAATATTTCCACCGTACTCAATAACCTGATTTTTGCCGAGATCGAGTATGGAAACTACCAGGCTTCGGAGGACTTACTCCGGTTTTTTGACAACTATGTGAAGCAAACCCAAAGTGCCTTTTCACTTACGGAAGTAGAACGTTTGGATCTGGAATTGAAGCTCCTCCTGAACTATTCGAGGTTTTATGGCGCTACCAAAGCCGACCGAAAGCTGGATCAAGTTTTGAATCGAGCGGAACTCTTGCTCCGAAACGCCCCAAAAAACTTCTTTGACGAGCAATGGGGAGTGCTGGCAGCGATGATGGAGGAAGCGGGATTCTTGCAAAAGGAACTCAAAAATTTTCAAGCTGGGGCAGAATATTATGAGCGTATGAAAAATCTCCCGCTTTCCGGTTTTTTTCAAATGAAGTACCATGCCAATCTTGCTATCCTCTACTACGATGCGGAAGAAAATGAAAAGGCGCTTTCCTATGCCAGAAAAAGTCTCGGCCTCCTCGAGCGGTTTGGTTTTGGAGGATCAAGCGGCTTTTCGCTCAAAGTCTTGCAGGCAGACCTGCTAAATCGATTGGGAAGGGAAGAAGAATCGGTCCAAATGCTGGAGAAGATGCTGAGCGATTTGCTGGGCAAAGCGGTGAGTAAAACCTCGATCCCCAATCTTTCTTACCGGGATTTTAAGCAGCTCAACAATGAACGCTACCTCACGATTCTAATCAAATCGGGCCAGATTTTTCAACGATTGGGTCAGAAAAACCAATCTGATGCTGACTTCAAATCTTCCCTTACCCTGTATCGGCTGGCAGCAGAGATGTTTCAGGAGTACTACCTCAAGGGCAGCTACACCCAGTCTTTGGAGGAGCTTCACAGACAGATTCAGGAAGGAGTCTTTTCCCTTTGGCAGGTGAAAGATCTACTCACTGATGAGGAAAAATATCAGCTCCTAGCGCTTCTGGAGCGAAATGAATCCCAGCAAGGTTGGAAAAAGTTTTTGAGTAAAAACGAGGAATTTTTGGGTACCACATCAGAAATTCTCAGAGATATCAACCTGAAATCCCTGGAGATCAACGCAAAGGAAGTCTCGTCTGACGAGGGAAAAAACCTTCAGGAACAACTTGAGCTGATCGAAAAAAGAATGGAGGAGGAGGCTTCTTACCGATTTTTTGCAGGGGGAAATTTTGACTTGAGGCAATTCCAGTCCAACCTTCCCGAAAAGCTCACTGTACTCAAATATATAGTGGCCGAGCGGCAGGTTTTTGCCCTAATGATTCACCAAAACGGCATTCAGGTTTTTCCTTTGGCCGCCCTCGGAACCATCAATTCCTGGCTGGGAGAATTTAGAGCTTCACTTTTCAAAATGGATGATTCTTATCTACTTCCTGCTCAGACGTTGTATCGATTATTAATTAGTCCCTTGGAAAAATCACTCCGCGAGCAGCTGTATATTTTGCCTGATGACCAGCTGCATGCCTTGCCTTTTGAGGCTTTGATGGATGGAGAGGGTCGCTTTTTGGTGGAGAACTATGTAGTTTCCTATCAGCAGTCGTTTCGGCAGATGGCTTTTGAAGGGCCCAAAAACAAGGCCTTGAATACCGACTTTTTGGTTGCTTTTGCTCCGGATTATCAAGACACAAGGTATCCGGCCATCCAAAACAACCGCGAAGAGGTGGAGCAGTTGGCAGATAAGCTTTCAGGGCGGTTTTTTGTGGGAAAAGAGGCGACCAAAACTGCCTTTGTCGAAAGCTTTACCGACTTTCAAATCCACCATCTCGCCATGCATGCAGAGCAAAATCCGTCAAATTATGAAGAGTCTGCGTTGATTTTTTCCGGAGGAGAAAAACTCTATTTGAGAGAATTATACTCAATGAACTTTCCCTCCGAATTAGTTGTGCTGAGTGCCTGTAATACGGGAATTGGAAAGCTTATGCCGGGTGAGGGATTGATGAGTCTTTCCAAGGCTTTGATTTTGGCAGGAGTGAAAAGTACCGTTTATTCACTTTGGGAAGTGCCAGACCGGGAAACTGCCCAAATGATGATGGATTTTTACGATCAAATTCAAAAAGGCCAGCCTATGAATATGGCGCTTACAGTTGCCAAGAGGAATTTTCTGCAAACTTATTCCCTGAAAAGACATCCGATTTTTTGGGCTGGGTTTGTACTGAATGGAAAAACCGAACCACTTCAGGCCCCGGCCTCCAAACGAATCTGGATAGCTGGACTGGGGCTACTGATGGTGCTTGGGATGTTCTTTTTTCTCAGAAAAACTGACAGGAAATTATTCCAAAATTTCAGCTAATTCCTGCGCCTTGGCTTGCAAAGGATGTCCATCTGCCTGTGCCACTCGCTTGACGGCCAGAGTTCCTTCCTCAAGTTTGTTGAGTTGAAAGTACCCCAAAGCCGCATACCAAGTAGCTGTGATTTTGTCAGGATTGACCGCATCTTCCTTGACTTTCAGGAATAAGGGAATCGCTTTTTCCGGTCTTCCCAATTCTAATTGACAGATTCCAAGATAGAAAATAGCATAGTCGGCGTCAGGTTCCTGTTGGAGATTTTCGAATAGGACGGCTGCTTTTTCATACTCCTGATTGTCAAAAGCCAAAAAAGCATCCGACTTCAGGTTGGCTTGACTTTCTCCACGAACCGTCGGAGCGATCAGATTTGGATAGGCTTCGTAGTAGCTTTTATAGATTTTTTCTCCCGGAGTCATGCTGAGATTGGTCCAAAGAAAAAAGCCCGCCAGCACAATTACACAGGCAGCCACACCGGAGAAAAGCCAGGATTTCCAGCCCGTACCCGGCTGGGTTTTAGATTTTTGATCCTGATCGACTTCCAGTAGAAAATCCTTGATTTTCGATCTTTCTTCCAGCGTAACTGCGATTTTGAATTGCCGGTGTTCTTCGAGCAATTTTTTATACTCAGGCTGTTCCTCGAGCAGCTGCTCGAAAAGTCGTTGATCCTCAGGGCTGAGTTTGCCATCGAGGTAAGCGTTGATGAGTTCCTCCTGATCCATGTTAGTTTCGGTTAAAGGTCTCTTTGAGATTTTTAAGGCATCTGGACTTGGTGCTCTTCAGCACGTCCTTGGATTCATAGCCCATGATGTGGGCGATCTCGTCCAGATTTTTGGATTGGTAATAGAAAAGCCGCAGGATCTCCTGACACTTAGGACCAAGTTCGTTCAGTTTTTGCCGCAGCAATTGAATGGATTGTTCTTGGCTTTCTTCCTCAAAGGTTTCAAAAGGAACCGATTCCATCAACTCATCCGTGATTTCCAAATGTTGATTCTTTTCTTTTAGGCTTTTGAAAAGCAGGTATTTACCTACCGCAAAAAGATAGGTGCCGATGCTGGAACTGAGTGACTGAATTTTGCCTTTTTGGGCATTTTCAGCCAAGGCAATGATGGCATCCTGATAGGTGTTGTGGATTTGATCTTCATCGGAAGTGTACCGCTTCGCAAAGAGTTTGAATCCGTTTTTATGCTCGAGATAGATTTGTTGAAGTGTATCCCGGTCACCTGCCCTGAGCAGTTCCAGCTGCTTTTCTTTCACATCCATTGGTTAAAAAAGTATGGAAAAGTAAACATAGATTTTTTCGGACAAGAAGCAAAAGTTAAGATTGAAGAGGTTAGCCATGGACTGGTGACCAAAGTTGCAAGAAGCGGGACATAAGATCAAGATCCAATAGGCTTTAAACGGAAAACCGACCCAGCTGGAAAAAGTCTGATTCCTGAATACTGAACTTTATTCACTTTAGATCAATGGGTACTAAATAAAAGTGAAAAAAAAAATCCCAATGCTGTGTTTACTTCCCGATCGCTGATGCACTAACAGAGGAATTTAACCGCAACGCATCATGAAAAAATTTTTAATTCTGGGTATTTGCCTCTGCATTTTTGCGCAGCTACAAGCCCAAAACCTTGGAAGAAGAATTGTCATCAACACCAAAAGTCAAACCGAAGGCAAAGTAGAGTCTAAGGCAAGTGAGACCGTGGACAAGGCCTTCTATAAAGTGGAGGAGGGAGTAGGAAACCTGTTCAAAAAGAAGGATAAATCCTCCAAAGAAACTGAGGCCGCAGATGAATCCGAACTGGATGGTCAAATGTCTTCTCAGTCTCCGGCAAACTCCTCCAATGACTCCTACTCTTCATCGGAAGCCATCGGGCAGGCCTCCCAAAAGCTCCAAACTTACTCCAACTTTGACTTTATCCCCGGCGAGCGGGTGATTGCTTTTGAGGATTTTTCTCAGGATGCTGTCGGGGATTTTCCGGCTCGTTGGAATACCAATTCTTCCGGGGAAGTGGTGACAATCGAAGGTTTGGAAGGGAAATGGCTGGTTTTTGCCGATGAGGGTATGCTTTATCCCGAATTTGTGGGCACACTTCCCGAAAACTGCACCATTGAGTTTGACCTCGCAGTCATCAAAGGAAACGAGGTGTTGACCAAATTGGCCTTTATCGACGAAAATCAAAGCTCAAATCTTCTGGACTTCGGTACTGCCAATGCCACGATCATTGAGCTCGAACCCAACACTGGCAACACGGCTATTTTCTCCTACAATTCCAACGGAGATGCGGTAATAGAAAACACCAAGCCTCAAAAGCAATTTTTTATTCCCGAAGGGGAGGAATATTCCTTCGTCAAAGTGTCCATCTGGAAGCAAAAGTCAAGGCTGCGGGTATACCTCAATGAATCCAAAATTTGGGATATTCCCAGAGCTTTTCAAGCAGAGGGAAAGTATCGGTTTGCCTTGGGTACGGCCACTTTTTTCGTAGAAAACAGAGAGTTCCTGATGTCCAACCTCCGGTTTGCAGTAGGGCAACCTGATACCCGGTCTAAGCTGATAACAGATGGGAAATTCATCACTCAAGGGATTGTTTTTGACTCAGGTTCTGCGACAATTAAGCCGGAATCCTTTGGAGTGCTTAAAGAAATTGCCGCAGTACTATCCGAAAACCCATCGGTCAATGTACATATCATTGGTCATACGGACAGTGATGGAGAGCTCAGCCTAAATCAATCTCTTTCTCAAAAACGTGCCGAATCAGTCAAATCAGCCCTTTCAGGTCAGTTTGGCATCGATGGAGCCCGAATGAGTACGGAGGGAAAAGGGGAATCCGAACCGATTGCCGACAATGGGACCTCAGATGGAAAGGCACAAAATCGCCGGGTAGAATTCATCAAAAAGTAAGCGATGAGAACGCTTAACTTTTACTTGGTCCTTCTTCTGGGAATGGTTTCCTGTGGAGAAAAAGGCAATTCCGGTTCACTCGGAGAGGCAGTGGAATTGGCCGAGTCCAAAGGGTTGTTTGAAGCGGCCAAAGCTTACGAAGGCAAGCTCAATGAGCTTTTGACCTTGGAAATGGCCGCAATTACGATGGGTTTTCCTGCCGAAGACGCTGTTATGGATTACAATACCACGATGTCCAATCCTTCGTTTCACGCGCTCAATTATACCTGGGATCGTGGTCGCACCCGTCCGATGACGGTGGCCAATATGACTATCGAGGTGCCGGACTTGGATCGACTTGAGCTAAGTGGTATCCAAGAAATCAGTAAAAAAGATTTTGAATTCCAATATCGCGTGCTGACTCCTGAGGAAATCCAAGAATCCAATCAACTCGTAAAGGATGCTCTTCAAGATCGGGTGGCCAAAGGCGAAATCACGCAGGACCAAGCAGACCTCGCGGGAGGACTGGGCGAAGGGTTGGCTGGAAATCAAACCCGAGAAACTGTCTCCGAGGTGGGGCAGGCGGCAACTTGGATGCCTGAGGAAGGTTCGCTCTATGTCTATCAAAATGGACTGATGTTTAGACTCACGATCAATCAAGGAGAGGATGAGGCCATTCTCAAACAAAAGCTGATCAAGCTCGCAGAAGAAATCATCACTAAACTCTGATTCTTTTCAACCAATCTTTTCAAGTAAAATTTCCTGACCATGAAAAAGCTCCTTTTCGTTCTTCTACTGCTCTCTGGGCTGGGTCTTACCTCCCAAGCCCAAAATCTCAATTTTGTCAATATCAAATCCACCCAAAACATCCCCCGCTTTGAGGTGAAAAACAACCAAACCACACTCTACCACATGGTAGGTGGGCGACCCGTCCTGATGCAGACTTGGAATCAGGTCCCTCAGTTTTTCAACGATGAGGATCGCATCAATCGGTACAAAATGACTGTGACCAGAGAGGACAAACTGGCGAGACGGACCTATGAAGTTTGGTATAGCTTTTCGCGGGATGCTCAAGCCTACGACGGATATGTCAAAACAACCATCCGGTACAAAGACTCCCGACCCAGCAAGGTGATTGAGGACTTTTTTATCAATCGACCAGTGGGAAACTGATTGCTTTAAATCATTGAAATACAAGTGTTAAATGCTTTTGGCAAATTTTACATTGAATCACATACCCATGAAAATAAAAATCGTTTTTCTGCTTCTTCTCCTGCAAATTTCTAATTGGGCCCAGGCCCAAATGTGGCAAGGCACTTACCAAACGCAATATGGCCCCGTCAAGCTCGTCCATGAAAATGGCATCTATTATGGCGATTATGCCGGAGGAGGTACGGTGATAGCCTTTGAGTATTATAATGCAGGCAACTATGAGCTCCAAGGTCTTTTTTTCAACGGGAATGCAAGAGGCAAATTCGTTTGGAGATTGGCAGGACAGAGTCTTCAAGTCCAAGGGTTTAGAGGTAATTATGCCTATGATAATTCGATCTCTTTCCAAGATATCAGATCTAAAGCACAGTACTTTGCCAATGAGTTTGATGTTGCCAATACTGATTTTCAATGGACAGGAAAGCGAACTTCCACAGCCCAAGTGACTGATTTGCAAACTGCAGTCTGGTCAGGAAAATGGACGACCAATTTTGCGGATCTCGTTTTGGAGCAAGTTGGAAATCAGGTCTCCGGCAAATATGGAAATGTGGGGGAAATCAAGGCTACTTTTGATAAATCCGGTAAGGTTCTGAAAGGTACCTTTACCAACAATGGACGTACGGGATACCTTGAGTTTTCTTTTACCGGAAATGAATTTACCGGAAAATGGGGCTGGACCACCCAAATGACCGAATCCATAGCATGGACAGGAAGTAAACTAGTCAAATCAAATAAGCCCATTACTGCACCCGTTTCCGCTTCAGCAACCAAAAAAATTACCTTTCGACTGGGTTCAATCATGGCAAGTGATATTCCAAGCCATCGAAATCCTGAGATTTATGGTTTTGCAGGAATAAAAGTGTACCGGGTGACCTCCACAGGAAGGGAGGAGATCAGATCATTTGGAAATAAAGCCCCCAACTACTTCGATCGAACGGAGAATAATCCTTTCCCTAGAGACTCTCGCTATGCCTATCGGGTGGACTTGCCTAATTCTCCGGAATACATTCGTGAATTCACCATCTCCACCCAAGACCTCAACAACCCCAATGTCGATATCGAAGTGGAAATCTGGCACCACGTAAAAGGAAAAGTCCTAGGCCCCAATTATGACATGGGTTACTACAAAGAGATTCTAAATCTGGAAGGAATCCGGTTTGAATCAGGAAATCTTTTGAGAGTCGGCCGAGAATATCGAAACGGTCAACTCCAGAGAAACTTAGACTCCAAATCCCATGCGATGGTCTATGTGTCTGGATTGTAAAAACGGGTGATACTTTTTGATCAAAAGCAGCTCTTTGAGACTAGGAGCTGCTTTTTTGTTGAATTCCGCTTATCATCCAGCTTGACTTCCGCCTCCGAAGGTCTTTCTGGTCAATGTCACTCGGTCATTTTCTCTGATTAGCGACTGTAACTTTTTCAAGCTTCGTGGAATCTGTTCTTTAAGCCCTCCATGTACTCTAAACTTTTTCTATTAACTCTACTCCCAATTTCCACCTTTAACACCCATTTTCCCGCCATCCTCATAAACCCTTTGAAATTCCCTGAGAATCGGGTTACATTTTGGATTCAGAATGACTAACCTAAAACTATAAACTAACAGACCATTGAAAAGAAGAGACTTTCTACAGTATTCAGGGCTTGGTTTGGGGGCAATGATGGTCCCAAGTTTGGTGGCTTTCAGCAAGCCTGTAGCCGCTGAGCACCTTATTGCTCCTGGCATGGACACCGCCTCCAAAAAGCTCTTGGCTGATGTGGCACTCAATACGACCAAAAGTCTGGGTGCAACCTACACTGACGTCCGTATCGGCCGCTACCTTCAGCAGTACCTGTTTACCCGCGAGAAAAATGTTCAGGGAATCACCAATGCCGAGTCCTTCGGTGTCGGTATCCGTGTGATCGCCAACGGTACCTGGGGATTTTCTGCCACATCCGATGTCACTCCGGACGGGATTAAAAAATGTGCGGAAACGGCTGTAGCTATCGCAAAAGCGAATTCCAAACTCCAAAAGGAACCCGTAGAACTCGCACCGGTAAAAGCCTATGGAGAGGTGAGCTGGAAAACTCCCATCCAGAAAAATGCGATGGAAGTCCCGGTCAAGGACAAAATCGATTTACTGCTTTCTGTCAACAATGCTGCCTTGGATAATGGGGCAGCCTTTGTCAATTCTGCGCTTTTCATGATCAATGAGCAGAAGTATTTCGCTTCTACCGATGGTTCCTACATCGATCAGGATATTCACCGCATTTGGCCAAACTTTACCGTGACCGCCGTCAATCGTCAGGAAGGTTTGTTTCGTTCCCGTCAGGCACTCAGTGCTCCCATGGGAATGGGTTATGAATATTTGGATGGCTTGGCTTCCGAAAAGTTCATGAATCCCGCAGGCTTCAATAGCTATAGAAACAGCTATGATATGGTTGAGGATGCAGTGACCGCAGCCAAACATGCCAAAGAAAAATTGACAGCTAAATCTGTTCAGCCGGGCAAATATGACCTGATGCTGGACCCTGACCACTTGGGATTGACCATTCACGAATCAGTGGGACACCCGCTGGAACTGGATCGAGTACTAGGTTACGAGGCAAACTATGCGGGAACGAGCTTCGCTACACTCGACAAGTGGGAAACCAAAAACTTCAAGTACGGCTCTGACCTAGTGAATATCGTTGCTGACAAAGTCCAGCCCAATTCCCTTGGAAATGTGGGTTGGGATGATGAAGGTGTCCAGACCAAGGAATGGGATTTGATCAAAAATGGCGTGTTGGTTAACTACCAGGCTATCCGTGATCAGGCCAAGATCATCAATGAAACCGAATCTCATGGCTGCTGCTTTGCAGATAATTGGAGTTCGGTGCAGTTTCAGCGTATGCCAAACGTGTCCCTGAAGCCAGGTGAGGCTAAAATGAGCCCGCACGACATGATCAAGGACATCGAAAAAGGAATTTACATCTTGGGTCGTGGTTCGTATTCCATCGATCAGCAGCGTTACAATTTCCAGTTTGGAGGTCAGCTTTTCTACGAAATCAAAAACGGAGAAATCGCCGGAATGCTGGAAGATGTAGCCTATCAGTCCAATACACAGGAGTTTTGGAACAGTTGCTCGGCACTTTGCGACAAAGACGATTACCGCCTGTTCGGGTCATTCTTTGACGGCAAAGGCCAGCCTTCCCAAGTATCTGCAGTTTCCCACGGTAGTCCTACCACCCGCTTTGACGGAGTCAATGTAATCAATACCGGTAGAACTATTTAATCCTCAAAATCAACATGGCTATACTAACTCAAGAACAAGCTAAAGCAATCATAGATAAAGTGTTGTCTTATGCCAAAGCCGATGAAACCGAGGTGACCATCAGCGGTGGCCGTACCGGAAACATCCGCTATGCAAGAAACACGGTCAATACCAGTGGGGAGACCAATGAGCTGAGCCTCGCGATCACCTCGGTATATGGTAAAAAATCAGGTACCACCACCATCAATGAATTCGACGATGAATCGCTCAAAAGGGCAGTGGCAAGGGCTGAAGAAATCGCCGCATTGGCTCCGGAAAACCCGGAATATATGCCCATGCTCGGCCCTCAGAATTATGCCGAATCCAAGACCTTTGCCAAGGCAACTGACTCCATCAATCCTGATTATCGGGCGCAGCTGGCAGTGGACAGCATCCAACCTTGCATCGAAAATAACCTGACTGCGGCTGGTTATTTGGAAGATTTTACCGGATTTGTGGCCACAGGAAACAGCAAAGGCCTGTTTGGCTACAACCAAAGCACTTCAGTGGACTTTACCGTCACAGTGAGAACAGCAGACGGAACTGGTTCAGGCTATGCAGGAAAAGACTTCAATGATGCCAGTCTTTTAAAGGCTGGACCGGTGACCAATATCGCAGTGCAAAAAGCAAAAGCCTCGATCAATGCACAGGCTATCGAGCCCGGAAAATACACGGTGATTCTCGAGCCTATGGCAGCAAATGATCTCCTGAGATTATTGACTTTTGCTATGGACGCACGAAATGCAGATGAGGGCAGAAGTTTCCTCAGCAAGAAAGGCGGAGGGACCAAATTGGGAGAAAAGCTCTTCGATGAGCGGGTAAACATTTACTCCGACCCCAATCACCCGGACATTCCTTCTGCTCCTTGGTCAGGTGAAGGCTTGCCTTTGGAAAAAACGACTTGGGTCGAAAATGGTGTGGTGAAAAATATGTTTTACTCCCGCTATTGGGCTCAAAAGCAAGGTGTTAAGCCCGTGCCCAGACCAAGAGGAGTAATTTTCGAAGGTGGCGATCAGTCTCTGGCCGATATGATCCGAAATACCGAACGTGGGGTTTTGGTGACCCGATTCTGGTATATCCGTGCGGTTGACCCTCAGACTTTGCTCTACACGGGACTTACCCGAGACGGTACCTTCTACATCGAAAACGGTCAGATCAAATTCCCTGTGAAAAACTTCCGCTTCAACGAAAGTCCAATCATCATGCTCAACAACATCGAGGCCTTGGGCAAACCCGAGCGAACCGGAGGAAACATGGTTCCTCCGATGAAGATCAGGGACTTTACGTTTACCTCCTTGTCGGACGCTGTTTAATTTGATAGCCTTTCCAAACCTGTAAAAAGTAAGTGGTAACTGGTGAGTAGTAAAGAAACTACTTACTTTTTACCACTTACTGCTTACTGCATGTAAACTGAACACTGTGACTGCCAACTGGAAACTGCCAACTGGAATTTTCTTTTTCACCCGAATCAAATACACCTCCGGAAATTGGGATACGGATCAGCGCATGCCTTCCAATATCCTGCACAGCCTGGTGGAGTACACGACGATTCCGGTGGATGAAAAGGAGCGCGTGATTGAGCTCAGCAGTGAGGAGATTTACAGAAGTCCCTTTTGCTACCTCAGTGGTCACAAGCTTGTGGAATTTACCCAACAGGAACGGCAGATCTTCAAAAACTACGTGGAGCGGGGAGGTTTTGTCTTTGTGGATGATTGCAATCATGACATTGACGGGCTTTTTGCCAAGTCCTTCGAAAAAGAAATGTCCCGAACCTTTGGCCCAGAAGCTTTGCAAAAAATCCCAAACGACCATTGGCTTTACCGATGCTTCTTTGAGTTTGAGGATGGTCCGCCTACGACTTCCTTCGAGCTCAACGGCTGGGGAGATGACCTAGTCCACGATTACCTGAAGGCCATTCAGATCAACGGACGGATCGGCGTCCTGTACAGCAATAAAGACTATGGCTGCGAATGGGATTACGATTTCAGAAACAAGCGCTTTAACAAAATCGACAATACCCGATTTGGGGTTAACATCATCGTTTACGCTTTAACCTAAACCAACTTGGAGACCGAACTCATCAAATATCAACAGCTGGTGGAGAAAATTCCACAGCTGAAAAAAGAAATTGCCAAAGTCATCGTCGGACAGGAGGAAGTCCTGGATGAGGTGATCATCACGCTTTTGGCTGGAGGTCATTGTTTGCTTGAGGGCGTTCCCGGTTTGGCCAAAACCTTGATGGTTAAAACCATCTCTGAGGTGATGGAGCTGAGCTTCAAGCGGATTCAATTTACTCCCGACCTGATGCCGGGAGACATCATCGGGACAGAAATTCTCGAGGAGGATCACAGCACGGGCAAAAAGTTTTTCCAATTTAACCAAGGGCCGATCTTCGCCAATATGGTTTTGGCTGATGAGATCAACCGAACACCTCCAAAGACTCAGGCAGCTTTGCTGGAAGCCATGCAGGAAAAGTTGGTGACCTATGCCGGGAAAAACTACAAGCTTCCCGATCCTTTTTTGATCATTGCTACGCAAAACCCAATCGAGCAAAGCGGTACCTATCCGCTTCCCGAAGCCCAACTGGACCGATTTCTTTTGTATATCAAACTCGGCTATCCTTCCGAGCAGGAGGAACTCGAAGTCCTTCAGAAGACCACAGGAACCTATAAAGCATCTCCTCAGAAGGTTTTGTCAGGGGAGGAAGTCAAGCAGCTTCAGGAACTCACCCGGCAGGTTCATTTGGACTCAGCATTATTGAGCTATATCAATCGCCTGATCCGGGCGACAAGATTGGAAACTACTTCGGTTCCTGAGGTGAAAAACTTCGTAGAGTGGGGGGCAGGCACCCGCGCCGGACAGGCCTTGGTCCTTTGTTCCAAAGCCAGGGCAATTGTCAAAGGCCGTTTTTCCGTGATTCCAGAGGATATTCAGCACCTGATCTATCCGGTCTTGAGGCATCGGATTTCCCTGCATTTCCGTGCGGAAGCCGAGCAGTTGGATACCGACTTTATCATCAAAAAGATCCTCGAGCAAGTTCCTGTTCATGCCAAGTAATCTGGAGATCATCAAGCTCAACGACCTTCGCCTTGCTGCCCGACTGATCAGTCAGCAGCTGCGGCAGGGCATTCACTCAGGCATTCGGGTGGGTGTCGGCAGCGAGTTTGAGCAATACCGGCACTATCAGCCCGGGGATGATCTCAAGCGGATCGACTGGAAGTATTTTTCCCGGTCCGGCAAGTACATGATCAAAGAATCCACCACGGAAAGCAATCTCCAAATCCGTTTGATGTTGGACCTTTCCGGTTCGATGAATTATGCAGAAAATGGAGTTTCCAGGCTGGATTATGCCAAAAACCTGATTGCTTCTTTGGCTTACCTGGGATTTTTGCAGGGAGATGCTTTGAGTTATTTTACCCTGTCCGAAGGGAAAATCGAGCAGAAAGTAGCGCCCACACCCAAAAGTTTCCAAAGGATTTTATTGTTTCTGGAGCAGGCCAAAGCGGCCGGTTCCTGGCCATTGCAGCCGATTTCGGATTCATTTCTTCAGGGAAAAGAACGAGAGTTGGTCGTTTGGGTTTCTGATTTTTTGCAAAAAGAATCCGAATGGGAAAACCTCATCAAGGCTTTCAATCATCCCAGAAAAGAGCTGATGCTGATTCAGATTTTGGGCGAACAGGAGTTGGACTTCAAGCTGGAGGGAAACTTTGTCTTTCAGGATTTGGAGTCCGGACAGGAAGTGGTTCAGGATGCTCGGGCCATGCAGACCCAGTTTCGCGAAAGGTTTCAAGCTTATCTAGATCACTTGGATCAAACCTTCCAAGTGCCTAACGCTCAGATGATTCGAGTGTCGATGAAGGAACCTTTGGCAGCTGTGGTGAGGCAGATTTTGAACCGAAAAAAGCTTGCCTGATGGAGTGGATTCAGCCAACCTTGCTTTGGGGACTGTTGGGTTTGTCGATCCCTGTTTTGATCCATTTGTGGAATGGAAAAAAGGGCAAAGTGATCGCCTGGGCAGCTTTTCCTTGGTTGGATCCCAAAGAATCCCAATCCAGCCGTTCGGTCAAACTGGAGAATTGGTTGTTGCTTTTGGTTCGAATGCTACTTTTGGCAACTCTCGTTTTTCTCTCGGCAGGCTTGATTTGGAAAGGACTGGGAAGCAGTCGACAATATAAAGTGGTGCATTTGATTTGGCCGGAAGAACAAGTGGAGGCGGAGTTTCGGTTTGAACTAGAGCAGGTGACTCAAAAAGGGCAAGAAGTCCGCTGGATTGGAACTGGCTTGCCGGATTATGGAACGGAGCAGATTTCGGCGGTGGATTTTTCTTCGGAAAAGTTGCAGGGCTACCTGGATGAGTTGGATTCTGACCTAGATTCGATTTACCTGTACACGGGATTGCAGGCCGCCTTTTTTCTGGAAAGCATCTACTGGCTACCGCAAAAGCCGGTTTTTCGGATAGCTGAAAATTACATCGCTAGAGTCAAAAGTCCCGCCCTTGCCTTGGAATCCGGGGAGTTTTTGGAGCTGGATTCCGAGGGAGTTTTGGTAAAAACCACTGAAGCCAATGGCTCTTCTCAGGTGATTTCCGGCACCATTCCTGTTGCTTTTCTCTCTTTAGAAAAGGAGAAAAAAGAAGCGATCCAGTCAGCCCTCGCAGCCATCGAAGAGGTCTATGGATTGAAGTTTTCCGAAAGTGATTCGATTCAATCCCTATTTCTGTTTTCTGATAGCTTTAGCCCTAACCTCAAGAAAAATCAATTGCTTTTTATCACTGAAAATCAAGGAGATAAATCTTCTGGTCAAATTGTAGCCTTAAGTGACTTGATTAACCTGAACTGGGAGGAAACAGTGGAAAAAGGTCTTCTTCCTGAGTTGATTTTAAAGCCGATTTTGACTCATTTGGGAGTGGAAAAAACGAATCTGAAAATCAGCAAAAGCCAGCTGGAGCAGAGGTTTTCAGCCATTCCAAGCTCCAAATTGACCAAGTCTGCCAACATGAATGAAGTTCTGTTGGTTCTTTTGGTAATCCTCTTTGCTGTCGAACGATTTCTCGCCTACCGTGCCAACCTGTGAAAACGCTCCAATCCCATATCGCCTCGATCGAGCGTCAGCTTTCGGCCAATCTTTGGTTGAAGGCCCTATTGCTCAATGTGAGCATTGCCTTGATTTTGGGGATTTGGTGGGAAGATGCTACTTGGAAAAGTGTGGTGATCGGTGCAGGAACAGTAATCTTTGCCGGTGCCTTGGGAGCTTTTCGAAGTCAAAAGAAAAAGGCAGTTCAGATCGTTCATCAGCAAGCCGGAAATCTGGAATTCAGCCTGGAACTCCTGGAAAAGAGGGATCTCAACATTGCCGAACAGCTACAGATTTCTCGGATTTTGAAACAGATTCCCCCAAAAATATCGGTTTGGGGAACAGGCCTTTTGCCCTTTTTGGCGGTTTTTGGTGGTTCAGCTTTGCTCTCTTTTGCCATTCCTTATTTTAGCCATTCCAATCCAACTACATTAATCTCTACTTCTCAACCAAATGAACTGGCGCAAGCGGTTTCTAATCCTTCAAACCTACCCATTTTACAATCTGCCCAAGTTCAAATTCAGTCCCCATCATACACCGGAATTCCCTCTAAAACTGAATCCAATCTGGATATCAAAGCCCTGAAAGGTTCTCTGTTGAAATGGGATTTGACTTTCAAAAACGGTCAGGATTTGGAGGTTTTTCTGGTCAATTCCTTGGGTGAAAAACTCCCATTTCAATCCCATTCAGACGGATTTCAACTTCAGGAGCAACTCACGGGTTCGGGCATCTATTCCATTCAGGCTTTCCGAAAAGATGAATCCGTCTTTCAGTCGGAGTTTTACACCTTGGAGTCGGTGGAGGATTTGAGCCCGGTGATTGAGCCTGAAGAGAAAGAGACCTACAAATTCTTTTTTCCCGGAAACAATCCCAAAATTCCCCTCAAAGCTCAGATTTCGGATGATTTTTCGGTTCAGGAGGTGGTGATCGTTGCGACTTTGGCAAGAGGAAGAGGAGAGAATGTGAAGTTTCGGGAAACCCAGATTCCGGTAGAAAGCAGGCCATTTCAGCAGAAGAACAGCGTGTTGACCTTGGACCTTTCCGGCATGGATTTCAAGCCCGGGGATGAACTGTACTATTATTGGTCTGCAAAAGACAACCGAGTGCCCGAAGCGAATTTTTCCCGGTCGGACACCTATTTCATCAAGTATTTCGATGAAAGTGAGGACAGCGAGGAGGCATTTGCCGGCATGGCCATCAACGTGTTGCCGGATTATTTTCGAAGTCAGCGGCAGATCATCATCGATACCGAAAAATTGGTTGCCGAGCGGAAAAAGAAATCCGAGAAGGACTTCAATTTCACTTCCAATGAGATTGGTTACGATCAAAAGCTTCTTCGATTACGCTATGGGCAATACCTCGGAGAGGAATTTGAATCCGATGCAGGAGGAGGCGCAATGGAAGGAGAAGAAGGCGATCTTTTGAGCGGGTACATGCACCTGCACGATCAGGAAGGTGAGCATGATCCGGATTTCAAAGTTGAAGAGGAGCACGACCATCACGAGGGCCATGACCATGGGGAAGAAACCACTGCGGGTGGCGGGATCGAAAACTTGCTGGCCGACTATATGCATGCCCACGATTCGGAGGAGATGAATACCTATTTCGAAAAAAGTACCCGCGGAGCCCTGAAGTCTGCCCTCGAGCAAATGTGGCAGGCTGAGCTTTATTTGCGGCTTTTCGAACCCGAAAAATCCCTTCCTTATCAATACAAAGCCCTGGAACTCCTGAAAACTGTGCAGCAAAAATCCCGGGTGTACATCAAGCGAACGGGCTACGATCCACCTCCGATCAAGGCAGAAGAGATCCGTTTGAGCGGAAAATTAGAGCAGCTCGGAACCCGTTTGGAAAAGGAATTGGCCGAACTCGAAGAACAAATCGAACCGCTGGCTTCGGAGGTGTTGGGCCTTTTGCTCAAGCAAGAATTGACTGTTTCCGAAAAGGCAAAAGTCAAACAATTGGGTCAATTATGGTCAGTTCGAATCCAAAATTCAGGAATTGAGGATTGGTCAGTTTTGCTGGGGTTGCAGGAACTGGAAGCCGGAAAATTGGATGAACAAGGGAAAAATCTTCTTCGGGAAAAGCTTTATCCTTTAGCCAAAAATTACAAGTCCGTAGACCCAAGTCAGCAGTCCAACAAGGCTTTAAGAGATGCCTTTTTAAAGAAGAATCCATGAGTTTAGACTTTTCGCCGATCGTTTCTCTTCCCTTGCTTTGGACCATTTTGATTTTGGTCTTAGGGATCGGTTTGGCTTCGGTATTTTTTTATGGGAAAAAAGGAATTTCAAAAAATCGACTTTGGGTCAAAACCTGTCTTTTTTTCGGATTTTGGGCTTTTTTGGTTTTGTCACTTTTCCGACCTCAATTTTCTAATCCCAAAGAATCTGATCCCTGGTTGGTCTACCAAAATGGGCTGGAAAAGTCTGAAATTGAGTTTTGGAAGGATAGTTTGGGAATTGAAAAAGCAATCGAACTTCAGGATTTTGAGCAACAGTCCGGTCGGGTATTTTTGCTTGGAAATCAGTTTTCGGAGGAAGGTTTATATCCGCTGCGCGGACTGGAGATAGACTGGGTTTTACCGAGAGTAAATGGTTTGATTCGGGATATTTCTTGGAAGGGCTATTTGCGAAAAGGAGAGCTTCAACGTGTTTCTTATTCAGTCTTTTCCACCAAACCCGATCAAATCCTCAAATTTGGAATTTCAAAAACAGATTCCCTCAGCTTGAATTCCGGTTGGAATCAAGGCATCTTGGAGTTTGCCACATCAGGTCAGGGAAGGGGGGAAGTTCCCCTGATTTTGGAATCTGATACGCTTGCTATTCTTCGCTACTTTATCGGGCCCTCCGTTCCCAAAAAGTATCTGGTTCAGATGGGATTTCCGAGTGCGGATAGTCGGGCCCTTGCAACATTTCTAAGAGAAAAAGGAGAAACGGTCAGTGAGCAGATTCAGCTTTCCAAGGAATCATTTTTGGTGACTGATGGAAATAAAGATTCACTCCAAATCCGAATTATCGATCCTGCCCAACTCAACCAAAAGTCTGTTCAGGATTGGGTTAACGAGGGAAAAGGAAATCTAATGCTAATCCAAGTTGACGATCCTGTGGCACTTTCTCAACAGGTCAATCGGTTCTTTGGGACGGACTTTGAGTTGGAGGCGGCCAAAACCGAATTGGAAAACGGGCTGGAAGCTTTGCCTTTCCGATGGAGAAAGAAACGAGGTCAGAAAGTATTTTTGGATGATCGGATAGCCATTCAGCGGGCGGGAATTGCTCAAATTGGATTCAGTTTGCTTCAATCGAGCTATCCATTGGTTTTGGAAGGGAAAAAGGAGGCTTATGTAGGGATTTGGGGAGAGGTGTTTGGGGCGATGGAACCCGCCGAACCCCGATCCAAACGCTTGGATGCGCCGGTTTTTCGGGGTTTGGAAGCCAATATTCAACTTTTTGATCAGGACAGTTTGCCTGAGTTTTGGGTTGCGAGAACAGATACTGTTTGGCTGAAACGTAATCCGGTTAATTCGTTTCAGGCAGAGGGAAATTGGCAGCCAAATGGATCAGGCTGGTTGGATGCTGGAGATGATTTTTCGGTTTATAGCTATCAAGCGGAGGATTTTCCTGCTGTAAGTACGGCAAGGTTTTTTTCGGAACTTCAACAAGATTACAGAAAGGTCGAAAATGAGCAGTATAAGGAGATTTCTCCCTGGATTGGCTTGATTGGGATGTTAGTATTTTTGGGAGGAATGTGGGTCGAGCCGAAGCTTTGACCGCCAAGGCTGAAGAGAGGGCACAAAGGTTTTTTACTCACCGCAGAGTCGCAAAGATCGCAGAGAGAAATTTTTCAAAAGAACAGGTTATGGCTCCCAAACCTTTATGGAGTTCATCATTTTGACTCTTCTTGGAAACAAAATCAGCGGAAATCTGTGTCTTTTTATGCGAAAATCTGTGGGAAAAGAAAAGCTTAGCCGCCAAGGTCACAGAGGTAAAAAAAAGGCACAAAGGTTTTTATTCACCGCAGAGTCGCAAAGATCGCAGAGAAAAATTTTTCAAAAGAACAGGTTATGGCTTCCAAACCTTTATGGAGTTCATTATTTAGGCTTTTCTTGGTAACAAAATCAGCGGAAATCTGTGTTTTTTTCTGTGGAAATCTGTGGGAAAAGAAAAGCTTAGCCGCCAAGGTCACAGAGGTAAAAAAAAGTCACAAAGGTTTTTATTCACCGCAGAGTCGCAAAGATCGCAGAGAAAAATTTTTCAAAAGAACAGGTTATGGCTCCCAAACCTTTATGGAGTTCATCATTTAGGCTTTTCTTGGAAACAAAATCAGCGGAAATCTGTGTCTTTTTCTGCGAAAATCTGCGGGAAAAAAGAGCTCAGCCGCCAAGGTCACGGAGGTTCAAAAAGAGGGTACGAAGATTTTTTTTTACTGATGAGGCGATTCATTCACTAAATATAGTCCCCATTGAATAGAAATGTGGCTTAAGCTCATTCCAAACAAGGTTTCAAAAACGCTCTGGGCTTTAGCCCAATCCATTTTTCTAAGTGTTTGCGAGATCAATTTTTAGGGATGGATCCGAAGGATCGACACTTTTCTTGCCCCCCGTGACTGCTGGAAGCCGGGGGAAAAAGGACAGGAAATATCATGAGCCCGGAAGGGGTGATTTTGACTGTGATTTTACCAAACCCATTCGAGTTTTTAACCACTGCTGAAAATTTAATTTGGTACTTTTTACCATCAATTCAAGTAATTTTACTTGTTTCAAATCCCACAGGATCTCATTATTCCATGTCCAGAAGAAAGCCGAAACCAGTCCAACAAAAATTTAATCCGATCAATTACCTGAAAACCGGAAATGCTAGGAAGCTTCCAATTTTCGAATGCCTGTTGCCTGTAGGCTGGCAGGAGATCAAAAAGTTTCCCGTCATCTGTGCTCGCAAGCATGTCAATGGCAATATTACGTTTGCCTCTGTTTTGGTCGATTTGATGTGTACAGGAGCCAAGGATGTGATTTTCTTTGTCAATGAGCCCGAATTTTTCTACAGGGATATCATCTCAAGGTATGAGGATGACTTGATGATGAAGTTTGAAAAGGCTTCCTATGAATTAATCCACAATATTATTTTCGAGTCAGTGGCCTTCGCCGAGGACTATGGGATTGCACCAAGCGAGGATTTCAGATGGGCCGAATATATTCTGGAAGAAGATTCGGATGATTTTCCAAGAATGGATATCCCACTTGGGCAAGATGGGAAAGCGATCCTCTATCTCAACGATGTGGATGAGCGGAAAAATTACTTCGAACGTCAGATTAAGGCCTTTGGTGAACCCGGAACTTATCAGATCATTTACGATGACTATGATTTTGATGAAGAGTTTGACGAGGATGAAGCGTTTGAAGAAGATGATGAGGAATTGGATGTTACCAGTATTTTGGAAGAAACCTGCATGAATTGGGATGAGGAGAAATGGGGTGAATTCTATGATAAGCAGGAATTTGACCATTTGCCTTATGATATTGTGCTTCATTTGTTCCATTCTACGATTGATCGAACTTATGGGAAACTCAAGGAAGACAAACTATTTGCCCCATTCATGGATATAGAATACGGTTTGGAAGTAAACTATCACCCCCCTCTTTCTGAGTTAGAGTTGGATTTAGTATTTGATATCAGGGATCAGGTTTATGAAGTGGAAGGCGAAAGTTCCCGAGAGGTACAAAAGGTATTGAAAAAGATTGATCGGGAAATCAAAAAGAACCCAGACTTGGTACTCCTATATAAATATAAGTGGGAGGCATTGATGGATGATAGAGAGTACGAAAAAGCGCTCGAACTGGCATTGATGATGAAAGAGAAGTTCCCAAAGAGCATATTTTCAATTTCCTGTCACGCTTTGTCTTTGGCAATTCTGGATAATGATTCCGATCTCCCTGAAGCCATGGGAAATATTACGAGAATTCAGGATTTTGACCAAAGAAGGGCTCCATTTCATCTCGAGGAGATCAGTGCCTTCTATTCTCCTTGGCTATGGTATTATGCCAAGACTAATCAAATCATTGCGGCCTACTTTTTGAACTGTTTGATGTTGGAAACTAGGGCTCAAATTTATTTTCCAATGCCGGATTTTGTTTTCGACGAATACTTCGAAGGACTGGAAAGAAAAGTAAGACCATTTCTCAATCAATTGGTGTCAGGGAAAATCAGCAAATCTAAATTTTTTGATATGGTCCTCAGTTGGTAGTAATAAAGCATCAATTCGAATATAATCCTTCAGGCATTGATTGCTAAGCCTGAAGGATTAGTAGATTTTGGGTCTTAAAAATTATACCGCGCTGATAACAAGATGATTCGGGTCTCCTGCTTGGAGTAAAATTCCTGAGAAAACCGGTTGGTCAAGGCATTTCCTGCAAATCGTCGGGTGTCGAAAATATCCCTCACAGAAAGTGATAAATTCGCCCGGTCTTCCAAAAAGCTTTTCTGAATCGTCCCGTCAATAAATTACTGCGAAAGGTCCCTTCCCTGAGCTTCCACTTCCGGTGAGTCATAGTTGGCGGCCAACTGGAAATTAAATCCAAATGGCAACTTAAAATCCTGAGTCACCTTGGCATTCCAGGAAAATCCGGAATTGGTAAACTCCTCAGAAATATTCGATCCATCTACCGCAATCCGGAATACGGTCACACTACAATTGAGCGAATACCACTCATTGACCTCGCCGGTTCCAATCCACTCCACTCCATACGATTGCGCAGAAAGCAAATTATCTGGCTGAGAATACGAAATCCCGTCTTCCACGATGGTAATAAAATCCAACTGCCCATTGACTTTTCTATAGAACAGGTTGGTAGTCAAACTCGCCTTTTCAAAATTAGCCAAGTGCCCAAACTCAAAGGAATTGATCAATTCGGGCTGCAAATTGGGATTTCCACGACGTACATTCAGGCTATCGGTGATGTCAGGGAATGGATTCAATCTCCAAGCCGTTGGTCGATCGATTCGCCGGCTGTAGGTGAATTTGAGTGAATGCTTATCGTTCAGGTTATATAGTCCCTGTACGCTTGGGAAAAGGTTGAAATAATCCTGACGGTTGGCTTCATCGGTATTGGCCAGGTAGGTGTCCACAATCGTGTATTCCCCACGAAGGCCGAGTCCGTACTCAAACTTGGGCTTGTTCTGAGAAAACACCACATAGCCCGCATGAATCTGATCTTCGTAGATGAAGCGATTGCTGATTCGTGGATCCTCGACAAATCCCTGCTCGGTCTCGCTAAACCGCTCGTAGCGATAGTCATTGTCAAACTTCCGGATATTGGACTTGAGTCCGGTTTCAAATTTTCCGCTTTCCAATGGACGAATGTAATCGACCTGAACCACGGAAATGTTCCTGACTTCATCGGTAAAAGCCCGCTCACGCCCGGTTTGATTTTGGGGTTGAGGGTCGAGTGTTCCGTTGAAAATGGAGATATTCTGCGTTTTAAACTGATTTCTGTAGGAATGACTCGCCGTAGCTCGGAGAAGATGGCCTTTATCTTTGAAATTGTGCTCAAAAATCAAAGCATTATCCAGTCCGTCATCACTTTCGGTCTCATTGTTTCTTCGCACATAATTAGCGGCCTCTGACACCAATCCAGGACGGTCTATTTCTGCAAAAAGGGTATTGGTCTGCCGATCCAAACTGGACTGAAACACCCCCTCATAGCTCAATACATTATTTCCAAAATAGTAATCCGCTCCGTAATTCAGGTTATGCCCGGCGTTTCGTCTGGAGTTGGAAGTGTTTTGTCGGAGTGTTTCTTCCTCATCAAACAGTACTCGAGTCGATCGTCGATTTCCTACATCTTTCCAGTCTCGATAGTTGTATCCTGCATAAGTATTCCATTGGGCAGTCCGTCGATTAATCCTTCCGCCTAAATTCATTCGATTCCGTGTGCCGTAGGTTGCCTCAAGGCCTCCATGGGTTCCAAGTTCTTGTCCTTTTTTCAGAATGATATCAATCACTCCACCTTCTGCTTCGGCATCAAATCGGGCATTGGGATTATTGATCACCCGAATCTCTTCCACCGCACTCGCCGGAAGCTGATCCAGATTTTGAGTCAAGGAGGAGTTTCTACCATTGATTAGCACATTGGTACCCGTACTTCCTCGAAGAGCAATCGCTCCGTCCTCGGACACAGAAATCGAAGGCGTATTTCGGAGAATATCCAAAAGTGTACCTCCCAAATTGGCGAGGTTGTTTTCCGGAGTAATGGTAATGCCCTCCATCGTCGTTCTGACGGGGAGTTTGGAGGTGGTCACAACCACTTCTTCGAGATTTTGATTTTCATTCGCCAAGGAAAGCGTCCCCAGATCTTTCGATCCATCGACCTTCAGTGGATTGATTTCAAAGTCTTTGTAGCCGATAAAAAAGGCGCGTAGCACGTAGGTTCCAGGCTTTACCTGTAGAAGAAAATTTCCCTCTTCGTCTGTATCCGAATAGGTAATCGGACTGCTGGTGTTTCCTGGTTCAAAAATCGCCACCTGCACAAATCCCAGAGGAGTATTGGTCTCCCCGTCAATGAGCTTTCCACTGACTTGGGCTTCCTGAGCTGTAGATTTGAAAATAAAGAAGGAAAAACAAAAGAAAATCAATGCTGCACGGATCATCACAATAGTTAGGTTTAATAGCTTTCCCCACAAGAATACGCGGACAATCTGAATCAATTTTGAAGTAAAAAATCAAAATCGTATCCGCATCATATGTACTTGGGATTCGCTTTCATAACTAAAATCAAACCCATAGGTTTTGCAAATCTGTTGCACGATAGCCAAACCAAGCCCCACCGAGTCCGGATTTTGAGACTCTTTTTGGAATCTGCCCAGCAGGTCCTCTGGTTTTGCTTGCAGGGTTTTGCCGGAGTTCTGCACCACCAATTCTTTTTCGGTTAATTCCACCTTGATCCAACCCTTGGCTTGATTGTGTTTGATGGCATTGCTGAGGATATTAGTGATCATGATCTCAGCCATATGGGGGTGCATGGGCACGGTGATCGGTTTGCTGATCGTTGACTGAAGCTCGATCCCGCGCAGCTGAATGAGTTCCTGAAGCATCTCCAGATTGGATTGGATCAGCTGAGTAATATTGACGGGTTCGGGCTTCTCAAATTCTTCATTTTCCAACTTGGCGAGCAAAGCAAGGGATTTGACTATCCGATGGATTTTCTCATTGTTTTGGTAGGCAGAGTGGATCAGATACGCCTGTTCTTCGGTAATCTCCAGATTCATCAGATGTTCCAGTTTCCCCCGAACCACCGCCGAGGGGGTGTGGATTTCATGGGAGATATTTTCCGAAAACTCCTTGATCTGCCGGTAATCTTTGAGGAGTTTGGCTGACATCCGCTCCAGAAATTGATTGAGTTGTGCAAACTCCTGGATGTTGGTTTGCTCTAGGACCAGGGGTTGATTTTTTTGGAAGCTGAACTGTTGGATTTTATCCAAAGTATGTTGAAAGGGTCTGAGGATGCGGTTGGAGATGCTGCGAAAGAAAAAGACTACTGCCAAAAGCTGTACAAGCAATACAATCAGCATGGTATAAACCACCGTTTCGGTGATATCCTCCGTTTCCACGACCAGGTTGAAATAGGAAATCCGGTAATGCCTCCCGTCGATTTTGATAGATTTGCTGGCTTTGAGCTGCTTTTCCTCCCGATTCATGGGATCATGGTAGGCAATAGTATCCCGAAGACTGAGTTCTTCCTCTTCCATTTCGAAGGGTAGGACTTTGATCTCCAATCGCTCGCTTTGCAAGGCCTCCGGATCGATCCCTTGGGCAATCCTTCCGGCAAAGGCATCGATTTGTCTCTCCAGTTCCATGCCCAGCTCAAAGTCAATTTCAGATTCGAGCTTTTGGTAAATAAATACACCGCCCACCAGCAGGGTGGCAAGGGTCAGCAGGAGGTAAAGTGTAGTCAGTAGGTTCAGCAGCTTCATGAGGCATTGGAGTCAAATTTGTAACCCAACCCATACACCGTGGTCAGGTAATCACGTCCACCGGCTGCACAGATTTTTTTCCGCAGGTTTTTGATATGATGATAGACAAAGTCAAAATTGGCCAAATCATCCGTATAATCGCCCCAAAGGTGAGTGGCAATGGCCTGCTTGCTGAGTACTTTGTTTTTATTGGTCAGAAGGAAAACCAACAGGTCAAATTCCTTTTTGGTCAGATCCAGAAGTTTGCCGAGAACGGTCACTTCAAGACTTTGGTGGTTGATCTGAATCTCGTTGAACTCCAAGGTATCCGATCCCCCCAGTTTGGAACGCCTAAAAATCGCCCGGATTCGAGCCAGCAACTCTGCAAGATGGAAGGGTTTGGGCAAGTAATCGTCAGCTCCCAAATCCAGGCCTTTCAGCCGGTCGTCGAGTGCATCTTTGGCAGAGATGATCAGCACATTCCATTGGGGATGAGCAGTTTTGATAGTCTGAAGGAGTTGAAGTCCATTGCCATCCGGCAGCATCAAATCCAATAGGATACAGTCATAATCAAAGGAAAGAATCCGGTCCTCAGCCTCATAAACCGTAGCTACGGCCTCACAAACTAGGCCCTGCTGCGAAAGGTATTGATAGATATTTTGGGTGAGTTCGGGATTGTCTTCAACAAGTAGGATCTTCATAGGATTCAATTTCCTTTTATTCCTGTAAAAGTGGAGGTGTTTTGTCCGAAAATTCCTGAGTAACCTTGAAGCAAGTTTGAAGAGGCTCTTCCTTAGTTCCGTCGGGGTAGCCGAAAAATCTGAATACATTTTGTTAACCTACCCTGCAACCTGGCTGCTCGCTAGATTTGTCCACCGGACAAATCCTTAACGCTCACCCCTTCCATCGGGACGGCCGACTATTTTCTTTTAACCATCAAATTCAATTTATCTTTTTTCATTTTTCCTGATTCTTGGTAAATTTTCCAAGAGAATCGCTTGAAGGATAGTGATTTGCAAACAATCCACTTTGATGTGTGTTCCGTACATTGATAAAGTTTCCACCAATACTTCAACATAAAAGATGAGAGCTCAGATTTTTCTTTGGCTAATGCTTTTGGGGACGATGGCCTCCTGTTTTTCCTCAAAAGATTATGTGACCGATTACGATTACAATTACACCGGTTCCTTCAAAAAATATAAAACCTTCGCTTTTGTCAATCCCTCAGATTCAGGAATTGACACCACCGTTTTGGTACCGGTCCTAAACTCTACCATAGGGGCAAGGTTGGGTTCACAGGGATTCCGCGAACAAGAATCCAAACCCGATATGCTCGTGAGCTACAAGATTTTTTCTGATTCGGTCCGATATCGGGGATATGTTCAGCCAGAATTCGACTATTGGCTTAATCGAACCGGTAAAACCTATCGCAACGATCAAGGAGAAATCGAGCGGGAACAAGAAAAAGACGAGACCTACAATATGGTCAAATACCAGCAAAATAACGGGATGCTTGTCATCTACGTCATCGATAGCAGAAAAGGACATACCATCTGGCAAGGTTACACTGCTGCTGCATTTGACATGAATTCCCCCACCTTTCAGTCCGACATTACCCGTGCAGCCTACCGGGTAATGAATGAGTTCAAAGTCGTCAATCGGATGATGCAATAATTCACCAAATATCTCCCAAATTGAAATCCGCATTATGCATCCGTTTTTGCCCATCTTGCACCGAAGCGTATCGGGAAGAGTTCAAAATGCAAGAAAGCGATTGATTTTGAAGCATTTTGGGTTCGGAATAGGAACTCCAAACGATGCTGCATGATCTCCTGCAGCATGAGGGAAAAGTGATTACTCAGCAAGAACTGGACGAAATATTGGGTATTCATCAGCTCAAAAATCATGAACTCCGCAAAGTCAAACGCGCGAGATTGATCAAGCGAATCAATACGCTTGCCTTGCATCAACTGGGCAAAGAGCTTATCCTTCGGGTCAGAAATGAAGAGGACAGAAGAATGATCGCCTACCGGATTTTGGATCCTTCCTCAGCGATCATCCCGGCAAAGTGAATTATCCCTTAGACCAGTACCCGCTCAATAGGACTTGGCAGATCCGCTCAAATTTAGGTGAGGATACCTAAATCACCTAAAAGTAATTTTTTATAAAAAATTTAAGGAAAATAGTTTCTTGGTGAAAAAAAGACAAAATATCCTTAGAATCCTTATAATCAGTGACAATCATCGATAGGTAACAAGTTCTGTCACCTAATTAACTTAATTCTTTTTTAGTAACAGGAAGTTCATTTGTTTTTTCGCATCGACAGGCCTAAACTTGCATAGCGATTCTATTCAATTTTGGACCTGTGTCCTGTCGCATAAATTTTGTTTTAAATGATCAATTACTTTAGAAAATTGATTTCTGGATATTCCGTAGGAAAAAAGAGTTTCCGCGGGACTGAGTACAGGTTTCGCTACCAGGGCAACCCCGTATTTTTTGATCCGATCCAGATGATTCAGGAATTTCACCACCGCAAGGCAAATTCGGATTTGCCGAGATTTCCTTTGGAAATCAATCGTGAAAAACTCATTCCTTTTCTTCCCGAGCTGCCTCAAGAGATCCTCCCTTCAGTCATTTGCACGGGTATAAAAGGCAATAGCGAACTTGAAATCGCTCGATTTACCTTCAAGAGAGGCCTGCAGCCGGTCAGCTTGTACCGTTTTCAACTGGACGGCATCCATGTGGGAGATTTTTATCGCATCTATGATTATGGTTCAGATACCCAAAACTTTATGCTAAAAGTCGCTTCCCTTCAGGGAGATTCACTCCCTCTTTCCCAAGAAAGTGTATTCTGGGAAAATGAGTCTGGAGAGGCTGTTTTTATAGAAAAATTTGGACATACCCAGATTTGGAATTGGAGCAGAATAATTCATCCCTGAATAAATTCCGGGTTAAACTGCATCTAATTCATTACCAAGCTCAAAAAAATGGCAACCAAAAATTCATCTAAAATTAATTCCAAAAATGAGCACAAAAATTACTCACTTGGCCTAAATTTGGATACACCTCCAACAGAAAGCAAAGCAAAAAACAGCTCCTTAACTGTTTTTTTCAACTAGTAAAAACCAAATTAACAGGTACTTACCTGTTTTAAACTTAAATAAAAACCGCTAAGCCCGAGAAAAACCGATAATAAGAGGAACCAAAGTCACCCCCTAAATGGGAGACATTCTCACCTGCTTATTTTTTCGGAAATCTCAAAAATGGGACTGAAAGGGCGAAGCTGTATCCAGGCTGAGGTTCGAAGTTCTAGAGTTCGATGTTTTGTTCAAACTAAAAGTTATAATCATTCTTTAAATGAAGATTGAGAGGTTTGAAGATTTAGAAATTTGGAAGGAGGCAAGGGAGTTGTGTAAGTTTATTCGATCCTTAACTAGGAAATCTGATTTTTCCAAAGACTTCAAATTGATCGGTCAAATTAATGGCTCATCAGGTTCTATAATGGATAACATTGCCGAGGGATTCGATAGAGATGGCAATAAAGAATTTATTCAATTCCTTTCTATTGCCAGAGGTTCAAATGCAGAAACAAGATCCCAAGCATATCGCGCTTTTGATTCTTCCTATATTGATGATAAAGAGTTGGATGAGGTTTTGAACAGAACAGAAAGCCTTCGAACAAAGATTAAGTCTTTAATGAACTATCTTAAAAATTCAGAACGAAAAGGAAACAAATATTCCTGAACCCAACTCCGAACCTCGAACCCCGAACATCAAACATCGAACTTCGAACCTCGAACTCCGAACTCCGAACTCCGAACCAACAAAGAATGAAAAAAGCCATCATCGTATCAGGGTATTTCAATCCCCTTCACAAGGGACATATTGAATACTTTAATCACGCCAAGGCTGCGGGGGACGAACTGATCGTCATTGTCAACAATGACCATCAACGGGCCTTGAAGGGCTCCAAGGAATTCCAACTCGAAGATGAACGCATGTTTATCGTCTCCAATATCAAAAGCGTGGACCGAGTGTATCTCTCCATCGATCAGGACCGTACAGTCTGCGAATCAATCCGGATGGTTCATCGCCAACTCGCAGGTACCTATCACTTGGCCTTTGCCAATGGAGGAGACCAAAACAACCAATCCATCCCTGAAGTACCGGTCTGCAATGAACTGGGAATCGAACTGCTCGACGGATTGGGAGAAAAAATCCAATCCAGCAGCTGGCTCCTAAAAAGTCATTAGAGGTATTTGATTCACTGGTAGTGGAAAGTATCAAGTGATGATAGTATCAAGTAGCAGGTATCAAGTAGCAGGTATGAAGTATCCAGAAACAAGGCCTGCCCCGAAGAATTTCGGGGAGACGTGAGCCAAGAAGCAAGAAATTAGAAAACACAGATCAGGAAAAGAGATTAGGAATTTGTAACCTAACCCCATCGAACCCCGAACCCAGAACTTCGAACCTCGAACAATCATTTCCCCGGTTCATCAGTTCCCCAGTTCCCCAATAACCCCGAACTTCAAACCCCGAAAAAAACCCATCAATTCGACAATAAAACGAACCCCGAAGGTAGAATCTCCAACTTTTTTGATCGCGGTACGCTAAATCTCGTAACTTTAATCAAGAGAAATGCCCATGAAAATGGCTTCTCACACAACTTGTCCCGAACTGGTTTCGGGGGGGAAATAATTAATCAGGGCATTCTCCCGATGAAAGATCGGGACAGGCTATGTGGCCAATGAAAATCAAATAACTATGGAAACATTACTTGTTAAAGTCGACACTAAAAAAAATCAAACTTTTCTAAGGGAATTGCTTCTAAAGTTTGATTTTGTTCTGGAAGTTGGTGGAAAACCTGAAACAGTAGGTCATTCAGAACCTGGTGAAAAAAATGTGGCTGGATTTTTAAGTGTTTATGCTGACAAGTCAAAATTAAAGCAAGAAGAAACAATTTGGGAACAAGTGGTGAAATTGAAGCATGAAGTTCATTGATGCTAATTATATTTTACGATACCTACTTCAGGACAATCAAAAACAGTTTCAGATAGCAAAGGATATAATTGAAAATCATGAAGTCATCTTTGCTGATTTTATCCTTGCGGAGGTGGTCTATGTGTTAGAAAAGGTTTATACGGTACCAAGGGTTGACATTAAAAACGCATTACAAAGTTTAATTCAATATCCGAATATCTCTTTGTCTGATAAAGACGCCTGTATCAAATCTCTCTTAATCTATTCCAAGTATAAAATTGACTATGCCGATGCTTTTCTTGTCTCACTTGTCAATTTAAATACGGGCTCAAACCTTTTTACATTTGACAAGAAATTGTTGAAAATCCTTTCAGAGATTACACCTTAACCGTAAGGGAATAAAATACCAATTTCATTCAAAGTCATTTGACAAGTGGCAGGTAGCAAGAGACTGGGAATCAAGTAGCAAAAAATTAGACCCGAGAAACCAGAGATTAGAGACAAGAAACAAGAGGCAAGAAACGAGAGTAGATAAGCTAGAAACAAGACAGTAAGTTAGCCCTTGATTACTAAGCTAGTCGAACCCCGAACCCCGAACTTCGAACCTCGAACTCCAAACCATCAGTTCCCCAGTTCATCAGTTGGCCCAAAGTATCAAGTAGCAGGTATCAAGTATCCAGAAACAAGTCCTGCCCCGAAGAATTTCGGGGAGACGAGAGCCAAGAAGCAAGAAATTAGAAAACACAGACCAGGAAAAGAGATTAGGAATTTGCAACCTAACCCCATCGAACCCCGAACCTCGAACTTCAAATCCTCAGTTCCCCAGTTCAACAGTTCGCCCCAAGTATCAAGTAGCAGGTATCAAGTATCCAGAAACGAGTCCTGCCCCGAAGAATTTCGGGGAGACGAGAGTCAAGAAGCAAGAAATTAGAAAACACAGATCAGGAAAAGAGAGTAAGAATTTGTAACCTAACCCCATCGAACCTCGAACCTCGAACCTCGAACTCCAAATCCTCAGTTCCCCAGTTCATCAGTTCGCCCCAAGTATCAAGTAGCAGGTATCAAGTATCCAGAAACAAGGCTAGAGATTAGAAGCAAGAGACGAGAGCCAAGAAGCAAGAAATTAGAAAACACAGACCAGGAAAAGAGATTAGGAATTTGTAACCTAACCCCATCGAACCTCGAACTCTGAACCTCGAACAATCATTTCTCCAGTTCCCCAATTCATCAACCAAGATGAAAACCGCCGTTCTCCTTACATGCTTTAATAGAAGAGAAAAAACCAAGGCTTGCCTCGAAAATCTCTTCAATCAAAAGCTTCCTTCTGATATGGAATTAGAGGTTTTCTTATGCGATGACGGATCTACCGATGGCACCGGTCAAATGATTCAAACTCATTTTCCTCAAGTCAATATTACCCGGGGAAACGGTCAACTCTTTTGGGGAGGTGGAATGCGAAAAGCATGGAAATTTGCAAAAGAAAGTGGTTCCTACGATTTCTATCTTTGGCTAAATGACGATACATTACTTTTTCCCAATTCACTGATAAAACTTTGGGAAGAGTATGGCAAAGCCGGTAAAAATTCAATTCTGGTTGGTGCCTGTAGTATTCCGGGTACAAAAGAATTTTCATACGGCGGTCATGGCGATCCATTTCCAATAAAGCCGAATGGCACCCTTCAGCCTATAAAATTTATGAATGGAAATCTGGTGCTTATTCCGTCTGAAGTAGAAGAAAAAATAGGGTTAATTTCATCCGCTTACACTCACTATTTGGGGGATTATGACTATGCGGCAAGAGCCCAAAAGGCAGGGTTTACCTGTTATACCAGTTCCGAATACTTGGCAGAATGTCCACAAAATGATTTGCCGGATTGGGCTGACTCCAATCTTCCCTTGGCCCGCCGTTGGAAAATCGCACATGATATCAAAGGATTGGCTTTGAACGAATACATTCATTTCAAGTCTTACCATCAAGGTTCCTGGGTAGCTTTCAAAAGTAGAATGGACGTTTATTTGAAAATTTTGAATCCTCTGGCTTATGTGAAATTGAGAAATTTCATCCTCAAAAAGCGTATTAAAGAATCTGTTTCTTAAAGGAAAATACGCTATTCAAAACCTACGTGCATGGTTCCGGATACACATAAAAAGAAAATAAAGGTACTATGTACAACGGGCATTGGTTAATCAACTAGTCAAACCAAGTAGTGGTAACTTTTAAAAGTTAGCTACTGCCAGAATTCCAAACATTTATAAATCAATAGCCTGTTGTATAGTCAGTTAAAAAACCGATTCAAAAGCCTAGTATTTGAAGGGCTACATAAGAAAAGACTTTTCCCGGGTCAGATGACCTACAGAAATGATCTACTTCAATTGATAGAAAAGCTCAAGCCCTTTGATACAGACAAAAAGCTAATTAGAATAGGGCCTTCAAAAGATGGAGGATACTTGGTGCCTGATGATTTGGAGGGGATAAAAGTTCTGATCTCTCCGGGTGTAGATGTGGAATCTAAATTTGAATGGGAATGTGCCGAAAAAGGAATGGAAGTTCACCTGATCGATGCATCCGTCAAAGGACCTGCTATGGAACATCCCAAGTTTCAATTTTATCCCAAGTTTTTGGGTATTGGAACAGAAGAACTTACCCTGGAGGCATTTATAATAAATAAAGGGATTCATTTGACTGAGGGAGATTGGATGCTTCAGATGGATATCGAAGGTGCGGAATGGGAATCTTTAATTCAATTGCCAAAAGATTTAATGGAAAGGTTTCGAATCATGGTAATCGAATTTCATGATTTGGACAACTTATTCAACAGACCTTTCTTCTCCATTGCCAAAAAGGTTTTTGAAAAAATCCTTCAAACCCACGAGGTGGTTCACATTCATCCCAATAATATTTTCCATTCACATAAAATAAATGGGATAGATGTTCCCAGATTTATGGAATTCACTTTCCTGCGAAAAGACAGAATTCAAACCAAAAAGCCTGCAACTACATTTCCTCATTCCCTCGATAGAGAATGCACAAATAATTTAGCCTATCCATTGCCTAAGATTTGGTATAGCAATTAAGGATGATTTAGGATCCTTTCGCTTTACGATTCATTTACCCAAAAGCTGACTGGATAGGCAAATAGCTTGAAAAGAAGCAAGAAATTAGAAAACACAGACCAGGAAAAAAGATTAGGAATTTGTAACCTAACCCCATCGAACCTCGAACTCTGAACTTCGAACCCCGAATCCTTAAAACGCACTCCCATAGTGCAATTTTCGCCAAAAAACGCACTCTGATAGTGCATAAAAGTAGAAAATAAACGTATTTAGCTGAATGGAAACCCTATTTCAATATTCCAATCAGTTAATTGCTCAAGTTGACACAGCATTTAAACGCTATGTTTATCAGAGTATCAATTGGAACAATAGATTAGTAGGACTCATTGGTCCTCGTGGGGTAGGGAAGACAACCCTCATCCTTCAGCATATCAAAACCAGTCTTAATCCTCAAGAGACACTCTATGTAACTAGTGAGGATTTCTATTTCGCTAAAAATCGCTTGACAGACCTGGCCAATGATTTTGTGAAAGCTGGAGGTAAACACTTGTTTATAGATGAAATTCATAAATACCCGGACTGGTCGAAGGAGCTTAAACTGATGTATGATTACCATCCAGAGCTTAAGATTGTATTTACAGGTTCGTCCATTTTGGATATCAAAAAAGGAAGTGCTGACCTGAGCCGACGGGCTGTTGTTTACCAGATGCAAGGACTTTCTTTTCGGGAATATTTGAGGCTGTTTCACCAACTTGAAGTCCCCGTATACTCAATAGATCAGATTCTTAGGCTTGAAGTAAACCTTTCCCAGCTTCCTCATCCGCTACCTTTGTTTCAAGAGTATCTCAAAAGAGGCTATTATCCATTTGCAAAGGAAGATGATTTTGGGGTAAGGTTGCAGCAAGTAATCAATCAGACCTTGGAAGTGGATATTCCCAATTATGCTCAAATGAATGTATCCACAGGAAGGAAATTAAAGCAGCTTTTAGCGATAGTGGCTCAAAGCGTCCCATTTAAGCCTAACATGAGCAAGCTTGCCGAGCTTCTTGCAATCAGTAGAAATAATAGTGCAGATTACCTTCTCTACCTGGAAGAGGCGGGTATGCTGGCTCAACTCAGAAGCCAGACTGCAGGTGTCCGAGCTTTAGGTAAAGTAGATAAAGTCTATTTGGATAATCCCAATTTGGTTTACAGTCTAGCCGGTGAAAATCAAAACAAAGGAAATGTGAGAGAAACTTTCTTTCTCAATCAAGTTCGGGTACATCATTCGGTGTGGACCTCTACACTAGGGGATTTTTGGGTTGAAGGAATGGATTTTGAAGTAGGAGGAAAGGAAAAAGGACAAAAGCAAATTAAAGCTGCCGAAAAAGGATACCTAGTCAAAGACGATATAGAAACTGGCTATCTCAATACCATCCCCCTTTGGCACTTTGGTTTGATGTATTGAAAAGTTCAAGGCTCATTGTTTCCGAACATCGAACCTCGAACCAACAGTTTGTTCTAAGTTCGAAGTTCAAAGTTCTTTCAACTCCGAACGTCGAACTTCGAACCTTCTACCAACCCCTCAATTAATCAATTCGACAGTTCCCCAATTCTACTACAACTCCGAACCCCGAACTCCGAATGAAACCCATCAATTCGACAATTAAACAGTTCCTCAGTTTGACAACAACTTCGAACTTCGAACGTCGAACTTCGAACCCAGAACAATCAGTTCCCCAGTTCCCCAATAACCCCGAACTTTGAATCCCAATACAAAAATATACATCCCCGGCCACCGTGGCATGGTCGGTTCAGCCATCTGCAGAGCCCTTGAAGCAAAAGGGTACACCACCCTGATTGTTCGTACTTCCGCTGAACTCGATCTCCGCAATCAGGCCGCCGTTCAGGAGTTCTTCGAAACCGAAAAACCCGAAGTCGTCATCGATGCAGCTGCACGGGTAGGGGGTATTCTGGCCAATAACGACTACCCCTATCAGTTCCTGATGGAAAACATGCAGATTCAAAACAATCTCATCGATGCTTCCCTCAAGACGGATGTCAAAAAATTTATCTTCCTCGGAAGCTCCTGCATCTATCCCAAGCTTGCCCCCCAGCCACTCAAGGAAGAGTACCTGCTCACCGGACCACTCGAACCCACCAACGAATGGTATGCCGTAGCCAAAATCACCGGTGTCAAAGCCTGCGAAGCCATCCGAAGACAGTTTGGTAAAGACTACATCTCCCTGATGCCCACCAACCTCTATGGTCCCTTTGACAACTTTGATTTAAAAACCTCCCACGTCCTGCCGGCCATGATTCGCAAGTTTCACGAAGCCAAAATTAAAAGCGAAGAGACTTTGGTCCCCGAGCATGTCGAGGGGGTGACATTGTGGGGATCGGGTACACCTATGCGTGAGTTTTTGTATGTGGAAGACTTAGCAGAGGCAGTGGTTTTTGCCTTAGAAAATCAATTCACGGACAACCTCTACAACGTAGGCACCGGAGAAGACTTGACCATCCGCGAACTCGCCGAACTCATCCAAAAAATCGTGGGACACAAAGGAGAGATCATTTGGGATTCCAGCAAACCCGATGGCACTCCCCGCAAACTCATGGATGTATCCAAAATGACCTCCGCAGGCTGGAAAGCCAAAACCACCCTCGAAGACGGCATCCGCAAGACCTACCAATGGTTCCTCGAGCATCAGAACTCGTTCAAAGAAGTCAAAATCTAGCGTTCCGCTCGCAGGCTCGCGGTTTTTGGAACACAGAGTTTCACGGAGGGATGGCACGGAGTTTCACAGAGTTTTGCTCGCAAGCTCGCTTTTTTATAGCACAGCTTGTTCCGAAGCATATCGGGAGAGGTACACAGAGTTTGATTGAGAAAAGGGATTAATTAAAAATAACCTCGGAGGTCCTCTGTGACTTCTCGGTGTATTTCGGTGGAATTTTATAAAGAATGATGGAAGATTTACTCACCAAGCAAGTTATAGGCGCTGCGATTGAAGTACATCGACATCTTGGACCAGGACTTTTAGAGTCTTCTTATCAAAAATGTCTTCAATATGAATTGGAGAAAAGAGGCTTTTCAGCTAAAAGAGAAGTTCCAGTTTCGATAAATTACAAGGAACTCACAGTAGAAAATGGATATAGAATTGATCTCTTAGTTAACGATGAATTGGTGATCGAAACAAAAACCGTAGAAGAATTAAATGATATCCATTTAGCTCAAATTCTTACCTATTTGAAATTTGGAGGCTTTAAAAGAGGCCTTCTCTTAAATTTCAAAGTCCTAAAATTGATTGACGGCATCCAAAGAGTTTCTCTTTAATTAGGAAAATCCTTTTTGTCCTCTTTCGGCCTTAGGCCGGCCCTCTTATAACAATAAAAATAACTCTGTGGTCCTCGGTGCCTTCTCTGTGGTACTCTGTGTCCAATAAATAAAACCTCTGTGGCCCTCTGTGTTTCTCGGAGGTCCTCTGTGACCAAAAAAAGAACTCCAAATTCTATCTCTTTCTGCCGCAGGCAGCTCAATTATCAAAAAATAAAACTCTGTGGCCCTCTGTGTTTCTCGGAGGCCCTCAGTGACCAAAAAATAAAAACTCTGTGGCCCTCTGTGTTTCTCGGAGGCCCTCAGTGACCAAAAAATAAAAACTCTGTGGCTCTCGGTGCCTTCTCCGTGGCCCTCTGTGACCAATTAATATGAAAACAGCTCTAATCACCGGCGTCACCGGCCAAGACGGCGCCTACTTATCTGAATTTTTGCTCAAAAAAGGCTACATCGTCCATGGTCTCAAGCGGCGATCCTCACTTTTCAATACAGATAGAATAGATCATTTATACCAAGACCCTCACGAATCCAATAGAAATTTTATCCTCCATTACGGGGATATGACCGACAGTACCAACCTGATTCGTCTCATCCAGGAAATTCAGCCGGATGAGATTTACAACCTGGCTGCAATGTCCCATGTGTATGTGTCTTTTGAAACTCCGGAATATACAGCAAATGCCGATGGGCTTGGTACCCTGAGATTATTGGAAGCTATTCGATTGTTGGGTTTGGAGAAAAAGACGAGGATTTATCAGGCCTCAACTTCCGAACTGTACGGTAAAGTGCAGGAAGTTCCTCAAACCGAGAAAACCCCCTTCTATCCCCGCAGTCCGTATGCCGTAGCCAAAATGTATGCCTTTTGGATTACCGTGAATTACAGAGAGGCCTATGGGATTTTTGCCAGCAATGGCATCCTGTTTAACCATGAGTCTCCGCTTCGAGGAGAGACCTTCGTGACTCGAAAGATCACCCGAGCGGCAGCTAGAATCGCCCTGGGCTTACAGGATAAGTTGTACTTGGGCAATCTCGACGCCCAACGCGACTGGGGGCATGCCAAGGATTACGTCCGAATGATGTGGATGATTTTGCAGGCAGAGGAGGCCGAGGATTGGGTGATTGCTACCGGCAAAACTACCCCGGTAAGGGACTTTGTACGAATGGCCTTTGCCGAAGCAGGGATAGAGTTGGAGTTTAAAGGAAAAGGAGTGGAGGAAAGGGCTTATGTAGTCGGTTGCACCAACCCAGAATACCAAATTCCTATTGGAAAGGAAGTACTCAATGTGGATCCCAAATACTTCCGTCCTACAGAGGTGGATTTATTAATCGGAGATGCAACTAAGGCAAAGGAAAAATTAGGCTGGGAACCCAAGATCACTTTGGAAGAACTGGTCAAAGATATGATGCAGAGCGACTTGAAACTCATGAAAAAGGATCAGTACCTCCGTGAAGGTGGCTATGAGACCCTCAATTACTTTGAGTAGCCATAATGCGTTCAGCATTCAAGGCTCCAACCGCCAACTAGAAACATCGAGTTCCGAACCCCAAACCTCGAACAATCAGTTCCCCGATTTATCAGTTCATCAGTTCGACAACAACCTCGAACCTGTCAGACTGAGCACTTGAGAGACGAGAGTCTCAAAATCGAAGCTAATGTCAGGCTGAGCGGAGTCGAAGCCCTCAATTAAACAGTTCCCCAATTCGACAAACAAACAACTCCGAACCTCGAACCTCGAACGCCGAACAATCAGTTCCCAAGTTCGACAATTACCTAGTTCGACAAAAACTCCGAACTCTGAACGAAAAAAAACAGCCCCGTAAAATTTCCGCTTCTCTCCTCAAAAAATCGTATCTTGAATTATGGCTACAATCGATAAAATAAAGAGTGATTTAATTGATAAAATCATCTCAATTCAAAATAGAGATTTTCTTAAAGCGTTGGATGTGTTGGTTTCTGCGAACAGTATTCAATCTGAACCTGTAAAGCTTAGCCCAGACCAAAAAATAATGCTTGAGATGAGTGAACGGGATATAAAGAAAGGTCGATTGATAGACCAAGATGCTTTAGAAAAAAGAAACTTGGAGTGGCTAAACTCAAAGTAGTCTGGACCAAAACAGCTCAGAGCCTGTCCCGAACTGATTTCGGGAGGGTCAGGGAGGAGAGCTTCGAACAACGAACCTTGAACCCTGAACAACAAAACAGTTTCCCAATTCGACAAAAAAACAACTCCGAACTTCGAACCTCGAACCCAAATCTCAAAAAACTCCGTGTTCCTCCGTGCCTCCTCGGTGGAACTCTGTGTAACAAAAAAACATGATTAAACCTTTAAACGAAAGCAAACTCGCAATCATCGGCCTCGGATACGTAGGCCTTCCACTGGCAACAGCTTTCGCAGAAAAATTCAAAACCCTCGGCTACGATATCGATTCCAAGCGGGTCGGCGAACTCCAAAAAGGCCATGACCGCACCCTGGAAGTAGAAGATGAACTGCTACAGTCTGTCTTAGTACCCTCTTCTGAGCTACTGGAACAATCCGGCAAAGGGCTCTTGGTAACCGATTCGGCATCCGAACTAGCCACTGCCAACATCTACATCGTCACGGTTCCTACTCCAACCGACAAACACAACCGTCCGGTACTCACGCCCATGCTGAAGGCTTCGGAAGCCATAGGCAAAGTGCTAAAGAAAGGTGATGTAGTCATCTACGAATCCACAGTCTATCCCGGGGTCACCGAGGAGGAATGTGTTCCCGTACTGGAAAGAGTCTCCGGTATGAAATTCAACGAGGACTTCTTTGCCGGATACTCTCCCGAACGCATCAACCCAGGGGATAAGGAACATACCGTCACCAAGATTCTAAAAGTCACATCAGGCAGTACGCCTGAAGTAGCCGAATACGTGGACCAACTGTATAAAGCGGTCATCACCGCCGGTACCCACAAGGCTTCCTCAATCAAGGTAGCTGAGGCAGCCAAAGTAATCGAAAACTCCCAACGGGACATCAACATTGCCTTCGTCAACGAGCTCAGTAAGATCTTCAATCTGCTGGGTATCGATACGCAGGAGGTGCTGGAAGCCGCAGGTACCAAGTGGAACTTCCTGCCTTTCCGTCCGGGACTAGTCGGAGGGCACTGCATCGGAGTAGATCCCTTCTACCTAGCTCAAAAGGCTCAAGAAGTAGGCTACCATCCGGAGATCATCCTGGCAGGTCGACGTCTCAACGACTCAATGGGCAAGCATGTGGCTACGGAGGTGATCAAACACATGATGCGCAAGGATCTGAAAGTGATCGATTCCAAGGTACTGATTCTTGGCTTTACCTTCAAGGAGGACTGCCCTGATGTGCGCAATACTCGGGTGATCGATATCTACAACGAACTCAAGTCCTTCGATATGAACGTCTGCGTGTACGACCCTTGGGCAGACCCTGCCGAAGTAAAGCACGAATATGGAATCGAGGTCATCAATGGTGGCGCCAAGCCGGTTCTCGAAGACTACGCCGCCATTATCCTTGCGGTAGCACATAAGGAATTCAAATCCTGGCCAATTCAGAAGTCGGAAACTCAGGTGGTGTTTGATGTGAAGAGTGTGTTGGAGAAGGAGAAAGTGGATGCGAGACTTTAAATAAATTTTTCATGAAAATATTAGTAACTGGAGCTGCCGGATTTATCGGCTTTCATCTTTGTAAAAGTCTTCTCGAAAGGGGTGATGAAGTAATAGGGATAGATAATATTAATGATTATTATGATCCTAATTTAAAATTTGCAAGACTCAAAGAATTAGGGATAAATATGAATGCTGAGAAATGGTATTTGGAAGTTTTAAGTGAAAAATATCCCAAATTTAAGTTTGTAAGGATGAATTTAGAGGATAGAGAGAATCTATTTGAACTTTTTGGAAATGAGAAATTTGATAAAGTTTGTAATTTAGCTGCTCAAGCTGGTGTAAGATATAGTTTAGAAAATCCATATACATATATAAGCAGTAATATTGTTGGATTTGTAAATGTCCTTGAGGCTTGTCGTCATAATCATATAAAGCACCTCGCTTATGCCAGTTCTTCAAGTGTATATGGGAACAATAAGAAAATGCCTCTAAGTACCTCTGATAATGTAGATCATCCTATTAGTTTGTATGCAGCTACAAAAAAAAGTAATGAATTAATGGCCCATACCTATAGCCACCTTTTTGGTTTACCTACCACTGGGCTTAGATTTTTCACAGTGTATGGACCTTGGGGTAGGCCAGATATGGCACTTTTTCTTTTCACAAAAGCAATTCAAAACGATGAACCTATTCAAGTTTTTAATAATGGTAAAATGGTAAGAGATTTTACTTATGTGGCTGATATTGTGGAAGGTGTAATTCGAGTTTTAGATAACGCTCCAACTATTTCAACTAAAGAAATTAATCCTTCTGAAAGTCAGACTGCTCCATATAAGGTATATAATATTGGGAATTCAAATCCTGTTCAGTTACTAGATTATGTTTCTGAAATAGAAAAGAATCTGGATAAAAAAGCAAAAATTGATTATTTACCCATTCAGCCTGGAGACGTTCCAATGACTCAGGCTGATGTTGAGGATTTGATTGAAAATTTAGGTTACTCTCCAAGTACAACAATAGGAAAGGGGATTAATGATTTTGTAGCATGGTATAAAGGGTTTTATTCTTTAAATTAAAAAAATGGTCACAGATATTTTAAAAATCAGTAAATCAAAACTTGTTGGTCAAGTTAAAGTAAGTGGTGCAAAAAACAGTGCATTACGTTTGTTGGCAGCTTCAATTCTTACTGATGAAACGGTAGAATTAAGAAATTTTCCAAATGGACTACTAGATGTACAAGTACATTTAGATATGCTTAATGTTTTGGGTAAAGATTATCTTTCTGTTAGTGATAATGTCACTATTAAAGAAAAAAAAACTGGAATTACGTCATTAGATTGGAAAGGGCGTTCCATAAGAAACACTTTATTGGTTTTAGGAGCATTGGTGACTCGGTTTGGGGAGGGAAGAGTTCCATTACCTGGAGGATGTAAATTAGGTGAGAGGAAATATGATCTTCATGTTATGCTGCTCGAAAATTTGGGGGCTACAGTGTGGGAGGAAGATGATTGTCTGTGTGCTAAAGTGAACGGTCGTCTTCAGGCCAACGATATTGTTTTACCGATGCGATCCACCGGAGCGACGGAAAATTCAATCATTTGTGCGAGTCTGGCCGAAGGAATTACTACTATTTGGAATCCCCATATCCGTCCTGAGATAATGGATTTGATTGATATGCTTCAGAAGATGGGAGCGAACATTACGGTATATGGGCAAAAATGTATTGTAGTAGAGGGAGTAGAGAAGCTTTCAGGTGTTAAGCATAGCGTTATTCCAGACAATATGGAAGCGTTGACTTGGGCAATTGGTGCGGTGATTACAAATGGGGATGTAGAAATCCAGAACTTCCCTTTCGAACATCTTGAAGTTCCACTGGTATTCCTAAGGGAAAGTGGAATGAAATTCTACAGAGGAGAAAATAGCTTAATAGTGAGAGGCGGAGAGTCGTACCCTATAGAAATCAGCACGGGCCCTTATCCTGGGATCAATTCGGATATGCAGCCTCTCTTCGCTGTATACGGTGCTATGAGTAAGGGTGAATCCAAAATAATTGATTTAAGATTTCCAGGGAGATACGGTTATGCTGAAGAATTAGCCAAGATGGGTATAGAGTATAAAGTTGAAGGAGAAATGTTGGTTATTAATGGTGGTAATCAGCTTATAGGAGCCACAGTGAATGCGGTAGACTTAAGAGCCGGAATAGCATTGCTACTTGCGGGGTTAACAGCCGACGGCGAAACTGTGATAGAGAATTCTTGGCAAATTGAGAGGGGCTATGAAAATCTCGCTTATAAACTTAAGAGCCTTTCGGTAATTATGTAAAGGTGGATAAGATTAAGAATAGATCGATAGTCGCAATTTTTTGGAGTCTTGTCGAACGTGGTGGGCTCCACATATTTAATTTGATAATCAATATTTTTCTAGCAAGATTACTTGTACCCAGAGATTTTGGTTTGATAGGAATTTTAATGGTGTTTATAAGTCTTTCCGATATTTTCATAAAAAATGGGCTAGGCGACGCTTTTGTTCAGAAAAAAGAAGTCAGCATCTTAGACGAATCGACTGTTTTTATTTCAAATCTTGCATTAAGTGTAGTTTTATACGCAATTTTGTGGATTGTAGCCCCTTTTATATCTATTTTTTATGAAGAACCAAACCTAATTGATATGTTCCGAGTGCTGGGGATCATTTTAGTTATCAATTCATTTAATGTAATTCAATACGCAAAACTAAAACGAACGTTAAATTTTAAACTTCGCAGTAAAATCACTTTGTTTTCACTTTTCGTTTCAGGTATATTAGCAATTGTTTTAGCCAAGTTCGGATTTGGTGCTTGGAGTTTAATTTATAAGTATATTTTAAATGCTGTTATTATAACCATTGGATTGGCTTATTTAACATCTTGGAGGCCAGTTTTTAAATTTTCGGCCGAGTCATTTAATAAGTTAGTCAACTTTGGTGGTTGGATCTTAGCCGGGCATTTTTTAAGAACGTTATTTAATAACATATATGCTATTGTAATTGGGAAATTCTACTCCCTTAGTGAGCTTGGGTTGTATGATCAATCGAAAAAGTTCCAAGTTGTTGCCTCCCAGAATGTCTCAGAGGCAATTTCCTCAGTTTCTTTTCCGGTTCTTAGTAAGTATCAAGATGATGATTTAAAATTCACTAAATCTGTTAAAAAGTTTTTAAAACTACAGCTAATTGTAGTTGCGCCTATTATGATTGCATTTGCGATAACAGCAAGGGAATTTGTATTGTTTTTTTTAACTTCGAAGTGGATTGAAATAATTCCATATATTCAATTATTATGCATATCGGGATTTTTATTTCCTATAAATTTGATGAATGTGCAGATCTTACTTGCTAAGGGAAAGAGTAAGTTGAACTTTAATTTAATTACGGCAAAAAGCATTTTTAGAGTTCTAGGTATATTAGTATCTTATAAATTTGGCCTTTATTATATAATTTTGAGTGATGTGATTCTATCATTCATTTTTATCTTCATTAATTCCGTTTATAATAAGAGAATTATTGGATTGGGGGTTGCTGAACAAATTAAGGAGCTTAAATTTATATTACTATCCGCAACTATTTCGCTTTTGGCATCTATTTTTATAATACGATTCTTGCAGGGAGAAATTGTTGTGTTGATCTTGGGGGCAATTTCTTCAACTTTGATTTTTTATGTATTATTACTTGTTTTTGATAGTGATTTAAAAAATGAGGTAAAGAATTTGTTAAATAACTTAAAGAGATATTAATGAAATTTGTAGTATTTAAATGGAGGGCGACTAAACAAGCTGATAGCTATGTTTCGGGATCAAAGGTGGAGGCGACATATACCAGTTTGCATGTGAATACATTGTATGAAATGCTTTTGAAAACACAAAATGAACAGCCTGAACTGATTTGCGTTACTGACGATAGCGAAGGAATTCACCCAGATATAGTAATTTTACCAATTCCTGAGAAAGGCCGAAAGATAATAGACGAGTTGGGTGGAAGATACGTTAAGCTATATATGTTTTCTGAGGAGTTTTCAGCATATGTTAAGGATAAGTTTATGTTTATAGATTTAGATACAGCCATTTGTGGTGACCTTACAAATCTATTTTCGTTATCAGATAAACTAGTTGTGTTAAAGGGGACCAAAAAAAATATTTATAATACAAATTTGAAATTCGCAATCAAAGCGCTTATTAAAACGAAATCACTACCGTTGTTTTTTAATAAAATTCTTAATCCACTGGACAGGTGGAGACCGTTTGGAAGTGGGTTAATGGTTGTAACTCCAAATATTAAAAACGAAATATGGAGTGGTTTTGAACCAGTAGAGGCTTTAAATTGCATAAAAGCAGAGAGATTAGTTGGAACAGACCAAGCCTATTTGTACTTAAAATTCAGGAATATGGTATATCAAGTAGCTGAGAGTCATGGGATATGGCGGTTTGATGATTTAAAGAATTTTTTTGCTAGTAATCATAGTTTTCCGAATGGAATTAAGGCTATTATTTTCGCCGGTGCACCTGAAAATAAACCTTGGTCGGAGAAGTTTATACTTAACTATCCATGGATTGAACAATTTTATATGCTTAAAGATGAGAATTGAGAAAAATTTTAATCTTTTAGACTATAATTCTTACAAAATTGACTCTGTTTGTAAAGAGGCGTGGTTTCCGGATAGTGTGGAAGATGTCATCTCATTTTTTAACAATAATAAAGAGTTTGTTCTCTTGGGGAGCGGACATAATATTATTTTGTCAAAGCAAACCTACGACCAAAGTTTTCTAATTTTTAATGGGAATTTTAACAATGTTTGGCTAGATAGACATACAGGTGTTATTGAAGCTGAGGCAGGTATTTCTATGCTCGAACTAAGTGAAATAGCGTTAGCCAATGGTCTCAGCGGCCTGGAAATTTTTTATGATATTCCAAGTTCATTAGGAGGAGCTGTGGTGATGAATGCAGGTGCAAGTGGTGAAGAAATTAAGGATGTTTTATTGAAAGTTAGATATTTAGACCTTGATGATTTGATAGTGAAGGAGATATCAAAAGATGAGATGAATTTTGAATATCGAAATAGTTTTTTCCAAAGAAATAAAAACAAAATTGTCTTACAAGCTTGGTTAAAGTTAAAATTTGATGATCAGGTAAAAATTTTAACAAAAATGGAAAACATTAAAGCATTGCGGTGGGCGAAGCAACCTAAAGAGTATCCTAATGCAGGCAGTGTTTTCAAAAGGCCAAAAGGGTATTACGTGGGTGCTTTGATAGATGAACTTAATTTGAAAGGGTTTACTGTGGGTGGAGCTAAAATATCAGAAAAGCATAGTGGTTTTATTGTGAACATGGGTTCCGCTACAGGTAATGATATTATAGATTTAATTAGTCATATTAAAAGAAGTGTTAAAGAAAAATATAATTTAGATCTTGAAGTGGAACAAAGAATTATTTAGATGAAAATACTTTTGATAGTATCTTGTTTTAAAAATTATAATTCAGGTAAAGGAGGTCATTATTATAGTCTTAGAACTACTTTTGAGGAATTAAAAAGGAATGGTAAATTCGTTTCTATTGTAAATGTTGGCAATAAAAATATTTCTGTTTTAGAGGGAATTGATAATTATTTTTTTTTCGGTGGTAATATATTAAAGCTTTTTCGGTTCTTTTTTTATAGATTAGATTTTGATTATATTCATTTTTTTGATAAGCCTTCTGCTTTTTGGGGTTTTCTTGTTTCTCTTTACTTTAAAAAACCTATTATTGGAACAAAATGTGGAGGGGCTCCCGTTAAAAAATGGTATCCTTTCGTCGGTTCTTTAGTCCTTTACACTAAAGAGGATATGAATTATTTTGAGTCTAAGTCTAAATTTAATCGTACTAATAAATTTTTTATTCCTAACAGAGTTTCTGTAATTCATAATGATTTTGATAGGTTAAACGCATTAAAAGAAAAAATTTCTTGGTCAGAGGACTACAAGTATTTCCTAAGAATTGCAAGGATTTCTTTAATGAATTCTCATAGTATTATATCTACAATTGAGCTTGTAAAAAAATTACGCGAAGAAAATTATCCTGTAAAGTTTATAATTATAGGTGTAATTGAGGATGTTAATTTATTTAATACTCTTCTCAATGAATATTCTTCAAAAGAATTAGGTGATTTTGTTACCAATACAGAATTTGTTCATAACTCCAATGAATTAATTGAAATTGCTGATTTTGTTATAGGTTCTGGAAGAAGCTTAATGGAAGCAGCCTTTTTTAAAAAGCCAATTTATTATCCTTCACTAGAGTCTAATTTTCCAAATTTGTTATTAGAATCTAATTTTGATTCTGCTTTTTCAAAAAATTTCTCTGTTCGATCTCCACGAACACAGAATGAATCTAAAGTGTTATATTTAACAAAAAAAATGCTAGAAGATAATCTATTTTATTTAAAAGTAAGTAATTTCTCTTCTTTTGTTTTTGAAAAATATTTTGATATAAGGAAAATAAATTTAAGATTAATGGAAGTTTATAGATTGAGTAGTCCTTATTCTTTAAATTTGGATTTTGTTATAGGGCTATTTGTTTATATTTATTATTTAATAAAATATAATGAGGATTAATTTTTTTTACATTATTTGTTTTTTCTGTTTTTTATCTTCTTTTGATAAATTAACTATTTTAGGTTTTTCACATACTTCAATTGGTTGGATCTTTCCGCTTTTCCTTAGTTTATTTTTTCTTTTTTTTAAGAAATCTGTTTTTTTAGATTTTCCTGTAAGAGCTTGGTTTCCATGGATTTTGTATGTAATGTTATCAATGATTTTTTCTTTTACTTTAAGTGCTTTTCAACGTTTTATCATGCTCATTTCTCCAGTTCTTATAGGAATTGTCTTTTCTAATTTCAATTTTTGTTATTTGGATTTAAAGAAAATTAATTTGGGTTTGAAATTCCTAGCTGTAGGTTTATTTTTACTAAAAGTAACAAGCTTTATTACTAATTTTAATGTGAATGAACCTGGTTTGGTGATGACTGCTTCTTTATTATGTTGTTACTTTTTCGTTCAAGGTATTTATTCTGATTCAAAAAATTTTATATTTTATATTATAGTATTATTAATTCCTGTGATTGGTGTGAATCGGATGGCTATTTTAGCTTGCCTAATACCAGCAATCCTTTTTTTAAAATCATCCAATCTCGTACAAAAAATTATTTTAGGTCTTTTTTTTATATTTATATCCTTACAAGTTTTTAAAAGTGACTCATTTCAAGGTAAAATGTTTTATTCTGGCTCTGGTAATTTTTCCAGTTTCATTTATAATATTGAAGATGTAAGAACACATGGGAGATTAGTTATGTGGGTACCTATGATGGATAAAATTCCAGACTCTTTGTTACTAGGACACGGTTTTGATTCTTCTACCGAATTTATTCAGAATTATATTAGCTGGATAACGCATCCCCATAATGACTACTTACGCATACTATTTGACTTAGGTATTATGGGGCTTTTTTTATTTTTTATTGCTTACTTTTTTTCGATTAGAAAAATCTTATTTTATCGATATAGGGTAAATGATACAGTTTCAAATTTTATAGTTTTTTTAACTCTTTCATTTTTTGTTTTTTTTATTTTAATGATAACTGGAAATCCAATTTATTATGTTAACTATTATGGAAATTTACAGTTTTCATTGTATGGTGTTTTATTAAGTGTTTTAAGAAATGAAAAGAAAAGTATTATTTATTCATAATAAGTATGCCAAATTTAGTGGAGAAGAAGCAAGTGTTATTAAAATTTCTAATTTACTAATTAATAATGGGTATTTGGTATTTAATTATTATAGGACTTCTGAAGGTTTAGATTCCTCTTTCTTTCAAAGAATTAATGCTGTATTTTCCAATTTTTTTAATTTAAAATCATTTTTTGATATTAGAAAAATTATTAATGATTTTAATCCAGATTTAATTCAAGTTCAAAATCTATATCCTTTTATTTCTCCCTCTATTCTTTGGTATTTAAAAAGAAAAGGTATTCCAGTTATAATGAGATCTCCAAATTATAGAATTTTTTGTTCAAATGGATTATTTCTAAGACTTGATGGAAAAATTTGTGAATTATGTGCTCAAACCAAAAATGATTTTTATGGTTTTAGATATAATTGCGCTGGAAATCATTTTAAAAGCTTTGTTTATTCTTTACGGACATTCATTTTTAATTTTTTTAATGTTTTTAATAGTTGTGTTAGTGCCTTTGTAGTTCAGTCTAATTTTCAGAAAAGGAAATTCATTTCCTATGGTATTGATGAAAATAAGATTTTTGTTTTAAGAGGCTTTGAGGAATTGACAGGATTTACCTCAACAAAATATAGTGAGAATAAAAGAAATAGTTTCGTTTATATTGGAAGGCTTAGTTTTGAAAAAGGTTTTTTTGATTTTTTAGAATTGGCTAAATTGAATCCTGATCTTAAATTTAAAGTTATAGGAGATGATTCTGATGTTTTAAAGGAATATAGATATTCTAATATTGAATTTTTAGGATTTGTTCCAAAAATTGAAATCCCGAAAATTCTTGGGGATTCAGCTGGGTTAATTGTTCCTAGTAGATGCTATGAAGGCTTTCCTAATGTCGTATTAACAGGCATGGCTTCTGGAATTCCTGTTATTTGTTCGAGAGTAGGTGTTCTCGAAGAAATTATTAGAAATAATTTTAGTGGTTATCTTTTTCCAGTAGGTGATATTGTTTCACTTGGAATAATTTGTAGAAATATTTTAGAATTTCCTTTTGATGTGGAACAGATTGTTAATAATGCTAAAGAAGAGCTAAATAATAACTATAGTTTAATTTCCGCATTTATTCAATTGGAAAGTATATATAATGATGTGGTGTTTTCTTAGATTCATTTTACTTTGCTGGTTTTTTGAAAGTATTTGTATATTATGATTAATTTTTATTTAATATATTATTTCTTTATTGTATTTTAGTTGGTTTTTAATAATTTTTCTTATTATATCGATTGTTTTAAATTTTATATTTGATTTGTTGTTTGATAAATTTGTTAGTTTATTTTACAATGTCAATATTTATTCAGGATTATAAATTCTTTTCAAATATTAGTCACTTTGGATTTTAATTAATTTAATTTTAAATGCATTAAATACTTTCTGATTTACCTTTGGCTAATATACCATTTTAACGGTAGTCAGCTTTATAATACTTTTCAGTTTTTGATTCTTTTATCCTTTAGGTCAATGCTCTCTTATAGTTTTCTCAGTGAAAAAAAATATGGAATTTTTAAAATATAACCTTACTCTTGAGCTCCCTTTACAATTACCCAAAAGCAGGATAATTGCTAATACGATAAATCCTCATTCCTATTGCGTAGCCAAAGAGGATATGACTTTTTACGATGCTTTGGTCAATTCAGATATTTTAGTTCCTGATGGGGTAGGAGTAGTATGGGCAAGTCAATTTTTGTATAAAAGGGAAATTTTTAAAATTTCAGGCTATGACATGCATTTACACTTTTTGCGGCTGGTAGCCCAAAAGAAAGGAGGGAAAGTATTTTATTTAGGATCTTCAACTACTACGCTTGACCTGATTATAAAAAGATTACGAGCAGAGTTCCCTACTGTGCAAATAAGAACCTTTAGTCCTCCATACAAGGCAAATTTCACCCAAGAAGAAAATCAGGAAATGATCGAAGAAATTAACGAATTCCGACCTGATGTACTTTTTGTGGGGATGACTGCACCCAAACAAGAAAAATGGGTGTATCAGCATCGAGAGGCTATTGAGGCGAAAGTGATTTGTTCCATTGGGGCTGTATTTGATTTTTATGCAGGTACAGTCAAGCGACCTAGTAAATTTTGGGTTGATCTAGGCTTAGAGTGGTTACCGAGATTTTTAAAAGAACCCAAAAGACTGTGGCGAAGAAATTTGGTTTCCACACCCCAGTTTATTTTTGATATATTGAAACTCAAATTAAAGGCGTGAGTAATAAATTAATTTTTGGTTTACTGGTTTTTCTCCAACTCTGTACGTTCAGCAGTCAGGCCCAGGTTTTTCAAAATACACTTCCGCTAGAACGGGAATTAAGCAGGAGGTATAGTTATTTTTTGAAAGATTCCGCTGAATATGATTTCAGATACTCGATTTTGGCAGATGGGGAAGAAAAGAGAAAAGAAAAAGTTTCTTTTTCTATTACTCCAGTTCAGGTGTTTTACCGATTTAATCAGCGTCCAAATTTTGGATGGGATGATCGAGGTGTTCTTCCGGTCAAAGGTTCACAAACCTATATAAGTTCGGGGCTTAACCTGAATTGGAAATTCTTAAAGCTTGAGCTTAACCCTGAGTTGGTGCTTGGGAATGGAAGTAATATTCCGGATTTTTTGCAGGATTGGCCCGAATCAAGAATTAATGATTTTTATTTTGATCTTAACTATGGGGATTTTCCTCAGTCATTTGGAGATTTATTTTACCATAAGATTTGGTGGGGGCAGTCCAAATTGGTTGCGCAGGTTGGTGCTTTTGAAGCGGGTGTTTCCACAAAAAACATTTGGTGGGGTCCTGGACAATGGAATTCATTGACCTTTTCCAATAACGCAGCGGGTTTTCCGCATATCACGATCAATACCACCAAGCCAGCAAAAACTTTTATCGGAGGGCTGGAAATGCAAGTGCTTATGGGGAGACTTGGCTCAAGTAACCTAGGAGGAACAAGCATTGAAGAATTGGATGAACAATTCTTTTTACCGCTGAAAAGCGATTGGAGGTATTTAAATGCCTTATCCTTGACTTGGCATCCCAAATGGGTGGATGGGATTTCCGTAGGATTTAGCCGAACTGTTCAACAGTATAGTGAAACGCTTACTGGCCGCTTTATTGATCTTTTTCCCGTATTTCAAGGATTTCAAAAAAAGCAGTTTTTTGAAAATGGAAATACGGTCAATTTTGATCGAAATGGTCAAGATCAACAGTTTACGGTCTTTGGGAAATTTAAAAACAAACCCTTAAAACTTGAGATTTATTTTGAATTTGGAAGAAGGGATCATGCCTTTACCTGGCGAGAGTTTGTTTTGAATCCAGAGCATGCCCGGGCCTATATTATTGGGTTTTACAAACTGATCAAATCATCAAACCCTAAACATGATATCCAAGTAAGGTCGGAAATAACTCATCAGCAAGAGTCTGTTAACCGATATATCCGGTATTTGGGACTTGGTGGTCTGAGTAGTTGGCACATGCATCATCAGGCAAGGGGATTCACCAATTTTGGGCAGCCTCTTGGGGTAGGAATGGGGCCTGGAGGAAATCTTCAAACCCTTGAAGTGTCTTGGGTCAATAATCTTGAAAAGCGGGGTTTTGTACTGGAAAGGTTAGAAAATCGACAGGGATTTTTTAATCGAGCCTTTGGGCAGCAGAATATCTACAAACCCTGGATTGACCTTTCCCTCGGTTTCCTTTACGACAGGCAGTTCAATAACCTGCTTCTCAGTTCCAAGCTACAGCTCATCCATGCCCGCAACTACCAATGGCAGCTGCATCCTGACAGCACCCCCTTGTTCCCCAAAGGACAGAACCTGACCAGTATGATGGCTCAGGTGAGTGCGATTTACTTTTGGAATAAAAAGAAAAATTAGCAGGTGTCAGACCTGTCAGGTTTAAAAAACCTGACAGGTCTAGTCTTACAAACCCTGGATCGACCTTTCCCTCGGTTTCCTCTATGACAAGCAGTTCAATAACTTGCTTCTCAGTTCCAAGCTACAGCTCATTCACGCCCGCAACTACCAGTGGCAGCTGCATCCCGACAGCACCCCTTTGTTCCCCAAAGGACAGAACCTGACCAGTATGATGGCCCAGGTCAGCGCGATATACTTTTGGAATAAGAAAAAATAGACATAAGACATTAGACGTAAGTCATAAGATCACGCTGCTGTTCGAGTCCCGATAATAATCGGGAGCAATCTCGAAAAGTTTTCCAGGGATTTGCAATCCCAATTCACAGTTAAACAGTTCATCGATTCGTCATTTCGCCATCAAACCCCAACGCCTCTCCGAGGTGTTTTTTTTGCTCAAAACCAACTATTTATTTAGATAAAATATATTACATACGTTAGATCCGAAGGATTGTCACAGCCTATGACCTCCGGTGACTGTAGGGAGCAGGGGGAAATGGAAGATGAGATAAACCCGAGCACCGAAGGGGTGATAATCCTCCGCCTGCCGTGGTCTGTGTCTCACAGACCACCCTGCTGTTCGAGACTTTCTTCCAAACTCCCATACCTCCCAACTCCCCAACCTCCAAACGTTCCGTTTTCTTGCACTGGCACCGACTTTTCTAATACATGACCCTAGGCCAGCGCCGGAATTATCTTCGTTATTCCAAAACCCTGCTTTGAAAGCCGGGTCATTATAATGCATGCCTTCAGCACTGGATTGAAACCTCTCAGATTTATAGAGTTCCAAATGTTTTTTCCTTGATCATTGAATTTGATCATTGAATTTGATCATTGAATTTGATCATTGAATTTGATCATTGAATTTGATAATTGAATTTGATAATTGAATTTGATAATTGAATTTGATAATTGATCATCGGTAATTGAATTTGATCCTTGAGTTTGGTCATTGACACGACCGTTTCTTAACAAGACATTTCAAAGTGTTCTTTTAAAAAGAATGCTTTTGGATATATTTGTTTGTTGATAGTGAACAATTTAAAATATGGATATACGGAATTCTGCCAGTAGCCAAATATTCTTTGACTCCACCTCGACTTCGCTCGGTGTCCGTTTAGTTTGTTGTTTAGGAGGGGAGGAAAATGCGGCGAAGCCGCATTTTCCTCCCCTCCACAACAACCGAAAAGAACGAACACCGAGCGAAGTCGAGGTGAGACTAAACAATATTTAACCGCGGTGGCCGAGCGAAGTCGAGGCCTTTTTTACTTACAGGCAAAGAAGCATATAATCAAAATTTAAAATCTCAAAAGGGGAAAAGAGGGTGACTTTCTCAAAAAAACCGTAGTACCTGCCCGGTGGGATAGTTCATTAAACTGTGTCTAGGGTTTAATCTTTGCAACAACCCATCATCTTAGTTGACCTAGGTCAACTGAGATGATGGGTTGTTGATTTAATTTTTTACTGGGATTCTTTCCGGGTACAGTTCCATGATTGCTCGCTGGATGGAGGTCCAGCCATGGGCCTTTCTTTTCCATGATTTTTCGTTCCCGTTTATCGACAAATAGAGCTGTTTTAACAGTGCTGTTTCCGAGACCCATGCCGCCTTGCTTTTCACCAGTTTGCGCATGATTCGATGAAGTGCTTCCACCGGATTGGTGGTGTAAATCATCTTTCGCATCGGTAGAGGAAAATCCAAAAAGGCCATCAGTTCAGTCCAGTTTTCTTCCCACTGTTTGACGATATACTTGTATTTCTTGCCCCACGTGGCTTCAAAAGCTGACAGGGCTGTTTTTGCGCCCTCTTCGGTGGGGGAAGTATAGACTTGGCGTAAGTCCTTTATTACGGCTTTCCTGTCGGCTTCATCCACATATTTTAGCGAGTTCCTCATTTGGTGGACGATGCACTTTTGGATAACTGAAGCAGGAAAAACTTCCTGAATCTGCTCTGAAAATCCCTGTAGATCATCCGTACAAATGACTAGTATATCCGCTACTCCTCTGGCTTTCAGGTCTTCCATAACCATTCCCCATTTCTTAGCCCCTTCTCCGCCCGAGTTGATGTAGAGTCCTAAAACATCCCTGTTTCCTTCCCAATCCACTGAATACACGGTGTAGAAGGCACTGTTGAGGTATTTACCATCCTGTCGCACTTTGAAGTGTATCGCATCCAGATACACGATGGGATAAAAGCTTTGAAGGCTCCTTGTACGCCACTCTTGGATCTCGGGCAGCACCCTGTCGGTAATCTGTGAAATCCGGCCTGCAGAGATACTCACCCCGTAAATATCCTCCAGCAAGCGTCTTACATCTTCGATCGAGTTTCCCTGGGCATACAAGGCTAAAATCTGATCATCCAAGCCACTACTGAGCTCACGTTCACGTTTACCGATCAGTTCTGGCTCAAAGTCTCCATTCCGATCACGGGGTGTCAAAATATCCAGTGGTCCAGCATCGCTCAGCACACGCTTTGGCGTCCTTCCATTCCGCTTATTTACACTGCCAGAGGCGCGCTCTTCGGTGAGAAAACTCTCAATCTCCCCCTCAAGCATCGTGTTAACCATCTGTTGTAAAATCTCACTGAAAGGGCTCTCTTTACCCAGCAATCCTTTCTTGCTGTAGAGTCGCTCTTTCAGTCGTTCATTCATGTTGGGATCACTTAGTAAATCCTCAATCGTTTGTTTCTTTTTCATTTTGTGTCAATTTAGCAGACACACTTAATTGAACAGTCTCGCCCGGTGTGCTGTGAAACATAACTCCCAAACCTCCATACTTCCCAACTCCCAAACTTTCCAAACCCACCACTTCCCACCCCAAAATCCTCAGTTTCTACCCATTTTTTTTCATTTCAACCCGAAAAATACCCAGTTGTGGGTATTTTCTAGTAATGAATTTTTTAGGTTCTTACGCTCCGATATTTTAAAGTTTCCTCCAAAACAAACCCTAAACCCTAAAATCATTAATACAGTATGAGTAAATTTTTGACTGGCAATGCTTTAAGTGAAGCAATAGATGCCATAATTTGGGAGGCCCAAAACACTCTTTTGATCGTTTCGCCATACATCAAACTCGATGAGCACTTCAAAAAATTATTCAATAAGCATAAAGATAATCCCGAACTCCATTTAATCCTGGTTTTTGGCAAGAACGAAAATTCAGTACAGAAGAGCCTAAACAAAGGAGATTTTGACTACTTCAAAGAATTTCCGAATATCAGCATCATCTATGTCCCAAACCTTCATGCAAAGTATTACGGGAACGAATTTCAGGGAATTATTACTTCCATCAACCTTTATGATTATTCTTTTATCAATAACATAGAGTTTGGTGTCCTTTCTGAACAGAGTCTGTTGAAGTCAATTACCAGATCTACTAGCAGTGATGATGAAGCTTGGGAGACATGTATGGAAATAGCAAATGCGAATGAAGTAGTATTTATCAATAGGCCCATTTTTGAACAGAAAAAAGGATTGCTGAGCAGCAGTAAAAATTATAAGGGATCAAAGGTGCTCTTCGACTCTACCGAAAAATTCTACGGAACGTTCAAAAAAGATATAGCTAGCAAAGATCGCTTATTTGACTATCCGGAAGAATTGGATTCCAACAATAGCCATGATGAACGTCCTGTTAGACAAGTACAGGTTTCGGCAGAATCCTCCCATGGTTTTTGCATCCGAACCGGTATCCAGATCAAATTCAATCCCAAGCAACCCATGAGCCGGGAGGCTTGGAAATCATGGAGTAAATTTTCCAATGAGAATTACCCGGAGAAGTTCTGTCATAAAACCGGCCAGCCTTCCCATGGCAAAACTTCCATGAAAAACCCGATCTTGAATTAGGTAAGTAATTATTAAAACAAACCCAAAGTACCCCAACTCCTGTCACTTTTTAGACCAGAATTACTTCCCAATCGGTTTATTGGATATCTTTAAAATCTAAACCATGATCGCTTTCGAAAACATACCTCAACTCGGCACTGGGATCTTCACCATCCGGGAAGTGGCCTCCATTCTGCGTATTCCCTATCCCAAGGTACATCGCTGGGTAAAGGAATACTGGGACGGTAGGCTGGGTAAAATTTTTCAAAGCCAATATTCCTGGATGACGGAAGGTTCCCGTGCGGTAAGTTTTCATACCGTAGTGGAGCTGTATGTGATGATCCAACTGGCAGAGAAAGGAGTGAAGACCTCCGAAGTGTTGCTTGCTCATCAGAAGCTTTCCCGGATTTACAAAACCCATTTTCCTTTCGCCCAGAAGCAGGTTTTGGAAGAAATACAGACCGATGGCAAGCGGATTTTTTGGAAACGGGGAGAGGATATTGTTTCGCTCAATGGATCCGATCAGTTTAATCTGAACATTATCCAAGTATTTTTCAAAATGCTGGATTTCGGTGAGGGGGATGTGGTGTCGAGACTCTGGCCCATGGGAAAAGATAAAGCCATAGTGATCGATCCTGCCAGGAAGTTTGGTCATCCGATCATCGATGGGAAAAACATCTACCCGGAGACGATTTTTGAACACTTCAAGGCAGGTGATCCGATTCCCTACATTGCCCATATCTATCAGATTTCAGAGAAAGAAGCGGAGGATGCCATCAACTACTGTAAGCTGGCGGCATGATTAGATTTACATTTGTGATTGAAAATCAATTATTTAGAATATCTTAATTTCTCGAAACTTACTTCTAATGTATTTGAAAAGTCTGAAAAGGTTGGCAATTCGTTGTTATTTTGAGGATTAGTTAGCTTAAAAATGCTTAAAAGTGGAAATGGATTAATTCAAGACCGACAACAGCTAATAAAAGAAATCCTCTTTCAAATTGCTGAAATACTGCGAGTTAAACCCCAAGAATTACTTAAAGATAAAAAATGACAAGTATTGCCCAAAGAACAGAATTACAAAATAGAATATGGAAAATAGCCAATGAAGTCCGGGGCTCAGTAGATGGTTGGGACTTTAAGCAGTTCGTCTTAGGCACTCTGTTTTACCGCTTCATAAGTGAAAACTTCACCAATTACATTGAGGGTGGGGATGAAAGTGTAAACTATTCAAAATTATCTGATGAAGTAATCACACCAGAAATAAAAGACGATGCAGTAAAAACTAAAGGGTATTTTATCTATCCAAGTCAGCTTTTTGTGAATGTTGCAAAGACTGCAAATACTAACCCAAATCTAAACACGGACTTAAAAGCCATTTTCGATTCTATTGAAAATTCAGCCAACGGCTATCCATCGGAATCAGACATAAAAGGGTTGTTTGCGGATTTTGACACAACAAGTACTCGACTTGGAAATACTGTTGAAAGCAAAAACGGTACCTTAGCTAAGGTTCTGAAAGGAATAGAAGAACTCGACTTTGGAAATTTTCAAGATAGTGAAATCGATCTCTTCGGTGATGCATATGAATTTTTGATTTCCAATTATGCTGCAAATGCGGGTAAATCAGGCGGTGAATTCTTTACTCCACAGCATGTTTCAAAACTCATTGCTCAATTGGCTATGCACAAACAGGAAAAAGTAAATAAGATTTACGACCCTGCGGCTGGTTCAGGCTCTTTATTGTTACAAGCCAAAAAGCATTTTGACAACCATATCATTGAAGAAGGTTTCTTTGGGCAGGAAGTAAACCATACTACATACAATCTTGCTCGAATGAACATGTTTTTACATGATATTAATTACGACAAGTTTAATATTGCTTTAGGTGATACATTAGAAAAACCTCATTATGGAGACGAAAAGCCATTTGATGCTATCGTTTCTAATCCTCCCTATTCCATAAAGTGGAAAGGTGACGATGACCCCACACTAATTAATGATGACCGTTTTGCTCCTGCTGGTGTTTTGGCACCGAAATCAAAAGCAGATTTTGCCTTCGTGCTTCATGCTTTAAGTTATTTATCCAGCAAAGGTAGAGCAGCTATCGTTTGCTTCCCAGGAATCTTTTATCGTGGCGGTGCTGAACAGAAAATTAGAAAGTATTTGGTGGATAATAACTTTGTAGAAACAATCATTTCATTAGCTCCAAACTTATTCTACGGAACTCCAATAGCTGTAACAATTCTTGTCCTTTCAAAACATAAATCTGATAACAAAACTCAGTTTATTGATGCAAGTGGTGAGGACTTCTTTAAAAAAGTAACCAATAACAACTAGGTTTTCGTGCGGCTTGCAAAGCCAAGCATGAAACCGCTGTTGCACGAAACCGGTGAGGTACCTATGGGGATTGAGTCGGAA